>Ga0265338_10000323_pt1 | contig 87009 bp, 83 predicted proteins | sample 42126metaG_FD_193579 | JGI IMG/M metagenome (GOLD analysis project Ga0265338, IMG submission 193579) | Rhizosphere microbial communities from Carex aquatilis grown in University of Washington, Seatle, WA, United States - 4-21-26 metaG | ecosystem: Host-associated > Plants > Roots > Rhizosphere...
CATTCGTCTGTAGACGGTCATAGCTTTCAGTATATACGCCACTCCGGGAACGCCCGGACGACGAGGAAGCCGGGAGGCAACTACATCCCACGACCTACCGGTCGGGGAACTGCTGTTGGATTAGAAATATGGGAGAACGAGGAGAGCACAGTATTCCGTCGACAATACACCAAATTGGAGTACCGCTAAGGTGAAAAAGTCAGGTTCGGCAAAATATACGTATTGAAATCACTCAGATAATCGTTCGATTCCGTCCAGACCTCGAGCGTCGTGCTCCGCAGCGGAACCAGCACCAGTGTGCCCGATCCACCATTCGTCTGATTTTGCACCACGGCACCGGCCAGCTTCGTGCCAACAACGCTTGGGACTGTGGGGAATGAATATGGTGCCGCGGTTATTTTTCCGCTCTTCACCTGCCCGCTATAACTCGCCAATACCGAACTATAGCTTTGAGAGCTGACTTCCACGCGCAGGTTATAGGTTTGCTGCGAATCAATGGAGGGCACATACCCAGCATGGAAATAGGCATTCAGCGGCGTGCCGCTATTGGTTGTGTCCACGTACGCGCTCCAGGTCTTGGGATAACTGATCTTGACACTACCGTAGGCATCTGGCCCGGTGTATGTGGCAAGCGGATTTTTAGCGGCTTCCGCATACTGTGCGGCATCCTTGGTCTGCACGCTCTTGGTATTTGCGTTCACAGCCGCTGTTATCTTTGCGTCGGCATTGTTTTTATAATCCTGCCGACCACTGTATGCCCACGTCGCAAAACTGCCCGCGGCCACGAATAATATAGCCAGGACGATAACCGGTATCAGTAGCACGCTGGCTTCACCGCGCTGCCCGATCAATTGCTTCATACTGCTTATAGTGTAGTCGGACCGAGGCTTTTTTGCCAGTCCAAACTGTCAAAAATGATACAAAAACACGCCGGACTTCTCGGCACTAGTTTTGCGGCCGGGAATTTTGAACGCGACACTGGCAAGCGGTTTTTTAACCACTTGCATCCGCACTTCCAGCTTCGGCATAAACGAACTGAGTAGAAACACGAACACACCGTCGCACGGCGGCCAGGTCACGTGCCAAAAGTCACCCCAAATAATACGCACCTGTTTGCGGTAACGGCGCGTCCGCAGCCAGCTTATCGCCACCAGAAACGGGTTCAGCTCCACGCCAACCGCGTTCAGGCCGCTGCGCGCGGCCAGCACCAGCATTTTGCCGTCACCGCTGCCGAGCTCCAACAGCGTCTGGCCGGGCTTAAGGTCAAGTAGCTCCAGTGCCGCCCTGCCCTGCGCGTCAAGCGTAGGTAGATACGGCGCACCGCGCAGCAGTACGCCGCCAAACGCCAGTAGCAGCACACAAAAGGCCGCAAAAAGCCAGGTCATGCGCTGTCCGCGACGTGCTTCTTTACGATAATTTCGGCCTGGTTAAGATACGCGTCTAGCTCCTCGACCAGCTTAAGTCCGGCTGCATGTAGTTTGGTGGCCTCGTCTATCTGGATATCCGGGTCCTGCAGCGCAGTCACGATGTGCTCCAGCTCGTCGGCTTTGGTTCGGTAGTCAAAATTATCAGTTTTTTTCGCCATAATACACCTCCGTATCTGTTATTGTAGCCTGCGCCACACCGTCGCTCAATTGTAGGCTCACTGCCGTGCCGGGCCGTAAGTCATGAATCCGCCGGATGATTCTACCCTCCGCCCGTACCAGCGCGTAACCGCGCCGCAAAGCCGCCGCCGGGTCGTATGCTTCAAGTAGCTGCGTACGTGCCTGTAGCTGCGTCCGTGCGGTCCGGAAAGCTGTTTGCAGCCCATGCTGTAAGTTGGCTTGTTGCTGTATCAACCACTCACGACGCCGAGCCGCGAATGCTCTCAGCGTCTCATTCAGACCGGTTCGCACCTCGCGTAGTTGCCCGAGTACCACCGCGCGGTCAGGAGTGAGCAGCTCTGCGGCATTGCTCGGCGTGCTGGCCCGTTGGTCGGCTGCCAATTCCGCGAGACTTATATCCACCTCATGGCCGATCGCCGCCAGCGTCGGCACGCGGCTGGCCGCCACCGCCCGCACCACCCGCTCGTCATTGAACGCAGCCAGGTCGTCAGCATTACCTCCACCGCGCGTCAATACCAGCACTTCCGGTGGTTCCGGCAGCGCGTTGACCGCCGCGATGGCCGACACAATCTGGTTTGCGGCCGGTTCACCCTGCACTTGCACGTCAAAAAATTCCACGGTCACTCCCCGCCAACGCGCATTCAATATCTTCAAAAAATCCACATACGCGGCCGACTTATCCGCCGTCAACAGCGCGATCCGACGCGGCGGATACGGCAGCACCCGTTTGCGCTCCAACGCGAACAAACCTTCGGCCTGCAATTTAGCTGCCAGCAAGTCAGCCGCCCGCCGCAGGCTCCCCTCGCCCACCGGCGTAATCGTCTGCACATTCACACTGAACCCGAACTGCGAATGCAAGCGCGGATTGCCGCTGACGCGCAGCACCATCCCGTCCTCAAGCGGTCCCGGCAACGCGTACACCGTACCGAAAAACCGCACGCTCGCTTCCGCGTCTTTCAGATCAAAATACACCCACCGGTTCCGACTCACGCGGAAATTCGCCAGCTCGCCTTCAATAGTTACGTATGGGTACGCCGTTTCAAGCGTCTGGTTCACGTACGTTACAAAATCGCTGACGCCCAAAATCAGCAGCTCGCTCATGCGACATCCAGCTCCGCCGGTTTTTTAACCGCGTGGAGTGTTTGGTGGTAAAAATAGTAGCCGGGCGGTAGCTGGATCAGCGTGTTCAACACGCGGTACATAACCGTTACCGGTAATGATATGCGTGAGGGTACGCCGGTAGCTGTAAGTACCAGCGTCATCAACCCCTCGTAAATACCCACACCCCCCGGCAGTACGCTTACCAATCCCGCAAAATTTGCCACGGCATATGCCAGAATCACCGCGCCGAAATTAACTAACTGCCCGAATGCGATATACACCACGTACACTGCTGCTATTTCCCAAAAATTGGCCATCAGCGCCCAAAAGAATGGCCATTTAAGCTTCTGCTTGTCCCTACGTATAAGCATGTAATTAGCATGCAAATCTTCGAACAGCAACCGTGCACGCTCCACGTTTATCGTGTCGCTGCGGCCGCGCCGGAACGGCGCCAGCACCCGGTTAAGCACCCGTGTTGCCCATGTAAAGAACCCCGCGATCCGCTTCTTGCTGCCGATGATGTACGCGAACCCGCCGGTACCGATGACCATTACGGTTGTCAGCATCCCCGCCACGAGCAAGATAATGCTGTTCATCCGGCCCTCGATCGCCAAACAAAATAGCCCAAAAACTATTAGTACTTCAAAGCTCAGTACGAGCAAAACCAGTTTGAGTAAATGTACGACCGTTGCCTTCGCCGACGTAATGTTACTGTCGCGCATCCGCACGCCAAAGTAGCTGATACCTGTCACTCCGCCGCTCGGAAACACGCCATTCACGAAGTTCAGCTCCAATGACACGGCAAACAACCGCCAGTAGCCTAGCATGTTGCCCATGACACCAAACAGACCTTGGTACAGCCGCGCTTGGGCGTCGTAGTTTAAAAACTCTGCCGGGAGTATCAGCAGCAGTGCCCACGCGTGTACTTTAAATAGATTGCGGAAGGTATCTTCCAGTTGGCCCCGAATAGTTACGATCAGCAGCAGCAGCGCCACGATAGTTATAAGATTAACGATGAGTTTCCAGCGCCGCCGGACAAACGAATCTTCGGCCATTTCTTTATTTTACTCTATCACCCTCCTGGATTTAGTACGAAGCCCAACCAACTGCAAAATCATAAAACCGCAAAAGTACGCTAAAATACACCTATGCAATCCGTGTGCGTATTAGGCCGCCAGCCAGCGCTGGGTCTGGCCGAGTTGGAAAGTCTGTACGGCGCCGAGGCTGTTTCGGTGGCCGGTCCGCAAGCGGCCGGTTTGAACTTGCCTACGGGCGAAATTGACTTTGCCCGCCTAGGCGGCAGCACGCGTTTGGGCCACGTCGTGGCCACACTGCCAAGCACCGACTGGAAAGCCATTGAACGCGAGTTGCCGCGAGTGGTGGTCGAACTTGCCATTGCTCTTCCTGAGGGCAAAATTCAGCTGGGCTTGAGTGCTTTCGACTTAAAAATCACACCAGCCAAATTGAACGCCGCCGGTTTGACGCTCAAAAAAACTCTACGTGCGAAAACAGGCCGCTCGGTGCGCGTCACGCCTAACCCCGAACTTGAACTCAACACTGCGCAGGTACTGCACAATCACCTCACTGGCCCGACCGGCATCGAATTACTACTAATCGCAACCAGTGACGACGAAACGGTCATCGCCCGCGCTACCCAAGTTCAGGACATCGATAGCTATACCTTGCGCGACCGCGGGCGTCCTAAGCGCGATGCCCGTGTCGGTATGCTGCCGCCCAAACTGGCACAGATCATTATCAACCTCGCAACTTCTGACACTAACCCGCGTGATGGTAGCCTCATTCTAGATCCATTCTGTGGTACCGGTGTAGTTTTACAAGAAGCCTCACTCATGGGCTTTGGTCTCTACGGCAGCGACCTTGACCAGCGCATGATTGATTATACTGACGCAAACTTACAGTGGTTCCTGGCCTTGCCCGGTAATAAAATTACCCCATATTCCGAAAATAAGCGTGATTACAGGCTAGAGGTAGGCGATGCGACAACTCACCATTGGAAGCCTGCTCCTAACTTCGTAGCTGGCGAAACCTATCTGGGCCGTCCCTTCACCGCCAAGCCTTCACCCGAAGTCCTCGCTCAAACCGTCAGCGAAGTCAATCTGATCCTCAAGAAGTTCCTGCAAAATATTCATGGCCAGCTCGTAGATGGTGCGCGCCTTTGCGTGGCGGTCCCTGCCTGGCAAACGGCCCCTGACCAGTTCAAGCACCTACCCCTTATTGACCAGATAAGCGAATTGGGATATAATCGAGTTAAGTTTGAGCACGTCCGGGACTCGCAGCTTCTCTATTACCGCGAAGACCAGATCGTTGCCCGCGAATTAGTAGTGCTAACGAGGAAATAACCTATGTCACACGTCAAAGCCGGCGGTACCGCCAAAAACACCCGAGACTCAGTTGGTCAGCGCCTGGGCGTTAAGCTGTTTGGTGGCCAAGCGGTCAAAACCGGCCAGGTTATCGTTCGTCAGGTCGGCAGTAGCAAGCGCGGTGGCGAAGGCACCTTCACTAGTCGTAACTTCACCATTCATGCTGCCAAAGATGGCGTTGTCAAAATGACAACGCGCAAAGTCCGAACCTTCTCTGGCCGCAGCGTCCCGCGCGTCGAAGTCACAGTTGAGTAAGCCCAAAGACCAACTCTGCATCATCAATGCTATGCTCACTGTTAGACATTACCTGAGGCATATCTTAGCAACTATAAGTATCCATCCCCTGGCCAGCTGATCGGCTCTTCAACCGTATCTTCGACACTGATACGGCCACCAGCACGTGCATAGCCTACAAGCCCGGACATACTTATTCCACCCATCCTCATAAGACCTGACCTTTCGTTCCGTAGTGTCTTACTGATCTCAGAGCCGAAGACCATTTGATCCTTGGCTTCGTCAAATGCGAACGGCGTCAACCGCAGAAATGCCCATTTGTTATCACTTGATCTCTGGAATAGTGCACCCTTGGGTAGTCTTACCCCATTAAACACAACGGGTTCCTGAGTGAGAAAGGTGTGAATACCATGTTCCTTTTCGAGCATTTTCACACCGTCAGCCTCTATACTTTTTAGACCCTTATGCTGCGGCGCGGCGGCAGCTGCGCCCACATAATAAGACGTGACATCAAAACATGCACCATACGTTATATGCACAATCTCATCAGTGACTGGTAAATCCGTATCAGCTTGCCCCAATCCCCGAGCAAGGACATCATCAACCATGCCAAAGAGCGTAGAGGCAGGTATGTCATCCATAATTTTATCTGCGCCAGCATACATAGCCCGTACATGCGCTTCAACGTCATCAGCACTTTCAGCGTACTTCTCCCTATAATGACGCAGGGCCGTTTCACCCTCACGAGCAACAAGTTTAGGACCGATAAACTCTGGATCAAAGGGTACAAAGAGATTGCTAAGCCGTACCCGATCGGGGTTGTTAACCCACTTGGCAATTTCGCGGGATAGCTGCGTATATATTGAGCCATAGCGATTAGAGTCATGATCGGTGTCCATCATCATACGTTGTAGCTCAGGATGAAACATCAGGCCAGTTCTATCGAGAGTATCGCTCAACTTTTTGGCGCATTCAGTTTCTAGGAATGGTAATGAGGTATCTCCAGATTGGTTTGCACGTTCAAGCCAGTAATCCGTAGGCCGACGCCTAGCACGGAATACGAGCGTGCCATTCTGTTTATCGATATCAAGTTCCCGACGTACACCTAGGTCGCTCCAACTTAACTTGGTAACATTGCCTAACTCATTCCGGGCTACTTTTACAGTGTTAAGCAACGTGTCAATGGCCTCGATCGGTGGCATACCGCTACGTACACTGCTAACGATACCTTCACTGCTCCAAACAAGACCATTATCCGTAAGAAAAGTCAGTGTCGCCCAAGGATCTTCTACATAACTGAAAGGCTCTGTCTCTACAGTATCCGGAATCGGGTCATCAAACTCAGGCATGTATCTTTCTCTAGCTGCAATGATAGCCTGCTGTACCGGTGACTGGGCAATACGTTCTTGTAGGGCAACTCCAATAGCAGCTGATGGGTCCCCTGAGCTATCAGGGTATTCAGCATTAACGATAAATGACACACCATGACCCTGGCGCCTAATTTCAAGGACATCGCCGCCGATTGTCTTAGAAGCTATAACCTCGTTTGAGGCACCTGCGTCAGCACCTGTTTCTATCAAGATGCGCCTCGCATCAATCCCTAGCGCCTCTAGGGAAAATAGCGTAGATGCACCAAGTGCGTCATCATATGGCACCCCGTTACTCGGAGCACTACTGACCGCATACCGGCGATCTTCTACCGCACTAGCAGCAAAGATGCTACGTATCCTGCTATCAGCGGTTTTCTCTGCCCAAGCATCTCGCCCAGCTTGAAGTTGTTCAAGATTAGCTACGGCCGGCGAATATTCGGCAGTGACTGGTTTTATGTCTGAGTCTTCCACTGATACATGTTCGAAATTTTAACCACTTACAAGTAGGATCACGAACATCCACTTAACTACATTGAAAATCCCATACTTACTGGCTCAAGTGGTACTTGATGCGATCAATGACATCGCTGATGACCACTTGCGACTTGACCAGGTAGTCGTCCACGCCGAGCCCCTGCGCCCGCTGCTTGTCGCTTTCCTGGCTAAGCGCAGTCAGCATAATAATTTTGAGGCTGGCAGTTTCGGGCGTATTGCGCAAAATGTCCAGGACGTCAAAACCACTCACTTTAGGCATCATGACGTCGAGCAAAACCAGGTCAGGTTTGTGGTCCTTGGCGGCCGCCAGCGCGTCTTCGCCATTAGCTACACGGCGGACGTCGAAGCCCTCGGCGCGCAGACGCATCATGTACACATTGGCTAAAGCGTCATCGTCCTCAACAAGCAGAATCTTTTTGTCTTTCAAGTCGTCCGTCATATGTGTTTATAGTGTAGCGCACGGGGTTAAAAACACAAACTCGGTTGTGTTTTTAACTGGTTACGTTAAGCTGGGAGCTTATTTCTTGAGAGCAGCGATGAATCCACGGAACATCGGATGGGCGCGGTTCGGGCGTGATTTGAACTCAGGATGATACTGACTGGCGAGCAGAAACGGATGGTCCACACCTTCAATGACTTCTACCAGACTGTTGTCAGGGTTGATGCCGACGGGGAGGATACCCCACTTCTCATATTCCGGAACATACTGGGCATTGGCCTCCCAGCGGTGACGGTGGCGCTCCACGATATCTTGTGTACCATACAGTTTGGCGGCCAGGCTGCCTTTGGCAAAACGGCAAGTGTAATTGCCTAGACGTAACGTACCGCCGGTGCTTTCCAGGCCTTTTTGGCCGTGCAGAATGTCGACGACCGGATACGGCGTGTCGGCGTCGACCTCGGTGGTGTTTGCACCGTCCAGACCGTTCAGACGCGCAGCGGCGATGACCATCATTTGCAGACCATAGCACAAACCCAGATACGGCAGCTTGTGCTTGAGCGCATACTGTGCGGCGGCGATTTTACCTTCCACCCCGCGGCTGCCGAATCCGCCCGGCACTAAGATGCCGTCGACTACGTTTAGTATTTTTCCAATTTCCGCGTCGCTTTTCCTTTCCAAGTCTTCGGCCTCGATCCAGCTGATATCGACAGTGGCGTCGTTGGCCCAGGCGGCAGCCCGCAGCGCTTCAAACACAGACATATACGTATCCGTGTTATCGAGATATTTTGCTACCACGCCGACTTTTACCGTATGCGGCTGCCGCGTTGTCGCCTTCTTTACTACAGCACGCCACTCTTTCAGATCGGGCTTTTGGTGCTTGAGCTGCAAGCGGTTACAAATAAATTCAGCCACGCCGGTATCTTCAAGCGTAAGCGGTACTTCGTAAATGCTGGCCGCGTTCGGTAACAGCGCCACTGCTTCCTCCGGAACACCGCAGAACATACTTAATTTGCGGACTACCCCTTGAGGCATTGGCTTTTCGGCGCGCGCCACTAATACATCAGCATTGACGCCAAAGCTGCGCAAATCTCGCACCGCGTTCTGGGCCGGCTTGGTCTTAAACTCTTGGCTGGCGCCTAGGAAAGGTACATATACCACATGTACGTACAGTACATTTTCGCGGCCCACCCGAAACGGCAACTCACGTACGGCTTCAATGAGCGCTAAGCTTTCATAATCGCCGACTGTGCCGCCGATTTCCACGATGTGGACGTCAAAGCTGTCGGCAGCCTGCATAATATCTTCCTGGAAAGCGCCGGTAACGTGCGGGATGTACTGCACGGTCTGCCCGGCGTAGTTCCCTGCCCGCTCATCGTCAATGACTTTTTGCATCACGCGCCCGGCCATCATGCTGCTGGATTGGGTCAGCTCCTCGTCGATAAAGCGTTCGTAGTGACCCAGGTCAAGGTCCGTCTCGGCGCCATCTTTGGTTACAAAGCACTCGCCATGCTCACGCGGGTTTAGCATACCGGCATCGACGTTCAGGTACGGATCACATTTTTGAATGTTAACTTTGAGCCCGCGAGCTTTTAAGAGATTTCCGATAGAGGCGGCCGTGATACCCTTTCCCAGTCCGGAAAGCACACCGCCAGTAACAATAATATACTTCGTGGATTTGGCCACGCGACTCACCTCTTTACTAGGTAGGAACTATACCTGTTTTGTCTCGAATGAGCAAGGATTTTCATGCCAACGATTGAAGCTAAAACATAAGTCTGCTATAAACTCACTAATATGCCTAAGATATTCACGAAGCCCCTTGCCATTGAAGGCAGTCTGTGTCCCATAATCGAGATGAAAGCGCCTATAGGCCTTAGTTGGCAGGTGCGAGAGAAGTGGGGTGTCCGGGGTTGGCAAGAGCTCGGTACTATAGCTCTTGCCGGTACCAACCCTGAGACCACAGAATCCGGTAGCCTGGTCATTTTAAGGGCATGTCGTGCTTTAACACAACAGCTCCCAAGAGCTGCCGCGCGACCCGATATCCCATGGACTCGCCTCGAAGCTGATATCGAAGAAGGCACCTTGGGTGTTATGACTGAGCACTATCTCACTGCCTTGGCTCAAGCCGGCCTGAGCGAATGTAAATCGGAGGAAGACTTCAACGTTCGCGCGCAAGATCGAGGGCTAACGCAGCGTGGCGCCGTAACTTATTTACCGCCAGACTACGCGTACGTAGGCCCCTACGCTACCGTTGAAAGAGTAGGTTATGACGACACAGTGACGGTGGTCCCGAATAGCAGCAAGTCCATCGTGGTTAAGTACGCCATCCCGGAATAATCAAAGATTTTCCTGTAAAAGCCACGTGTACAGCTTGGGGCACTGCACCGATTGTAGAGGTCGTGAGTCTGGTCGCTACTTTGAGCTCAGGTAACTAAGCGCAGCATTCAGCTGAGTATCATTCCCGGCCTTGGCGTCCGCGTCACTAATATGCACCACCTGGTCTGGCGTAATGCCCTTGTGGTTGATGTTTTCGCCACTCGGCGCATACCATTTGGCAATCGTGACCTTGAGCGCGCTGCCGTCGCTGAACGGTATTATGTTTTGTACCACGCCCTTGCCGTAACTTTGCTCACCGACAATGGTCGCAGCTTTATTGTCATGCAGCGCCAGCGCCGTTATCTCGCTGGCCGAGGCTGAACCGCGATCCACCAACACTACCGTGGGCACACCCTTGAGCGGGTCGGTGCCCGTAGCTTGCACTGTGTCAACGACCGTGCTGCCACGCCTTTCCTGTTCGATAGTAGCGCCCTCCGATAGCCACAGGCTGGCGATATTTTGTGCGCTGGACACTTCCCCGCCCGGGTCATCCCTCAGGTCGAGTACAACCTTTTTCACCCCGTGCGTCTGAAAATCGCTGACCGCTTTCTGTACCAGTCCGTAGGTATCGTTACTAAATTGGCTGACCTGTATGTAACCGATGTTACCATCGAGAATCTTGGAAGTTGCCGTCGGAATCTGAATGGTATCGCGGGTGACGGTAAACGTCAGCTGTTGGCTACCGCGTACAATACCAAGCATAACCTTCGTACCCTTTTTGCCGCGGATTTTGTCAACGGCGTCATTCACGCTCATGCCAGCCGTGCTCTGCCCGTTAATCGTGGCAATGATATCCTTGGCCTCGACGCCAGCCTTCGCCGCCGGTTGACCAGGCAGCGGTGACATGACGACGATATTGCCCTGCGTGTCCTGATCGAGCTCGGCACCAATGCCGCTGATGCTCTGTCCCTGCAGCTCGCCATTAAAAGTCTTGGCCTCCGTAGGTGTGAAATATTCGGTATACGGGTCATTCGGAGCACCAGCCAAGCCGTGCTTCAGTCCGTCCAGAATTTGGGTTTGGGTCAATTTGCCATCGTAGTTTTGTCGTAGTACGTTATACAGCTGATTAACGCTGGAGTAGTCGACAGAACTTGGCAGCCCGGTTTCCCCGGCAAATTGCCTCTGTGGCAAGATATGTAAGCGGCCGTCACCGGTCATCACCCCCGCCGTGAACACCACAACTAGCCCTGCCAGCACGCCGGCAGCAGTCAGCACCCGTTTGGCGTCCGGTTTCTTCATCAGCCTCTTCACCCTCATGTCCGTATCAGTATACAGGAACTTGCGCGTTATAATAGGCATAATGAAGATGAGCTTGACAGTGGCCGAGTGCACGGCCGACGAATACACAGACGCATTGAAAAACTTGAGCCGACCCGACATGCCCATACCACTTCCGCAAGCGCCGTTTTATGGACAATGGCAGCAGCGCGACGGTAAAAAAGTCGTGTATTTTGCCGTGCGTGATGGTGACAAGACGGTAGCAGCAGGCTTGGCCGTGAAGTATGATGCACCCGGCGGTATCAGTTTCTATTATTGCCCATATGGACCGGTGGCCCGCGAATGGGCACTCGAGCTCACTGCAGCATTGCAGTCCTTCTTTGAACCGGTTGCCCGACGAAGCAGCACCGCATTCGTGCGATTGGATAGTGATGGCTTGACTGCACTGCCCGATCTGAAGCCAGTCGCGAACCGCCTGGCCGTCACCGCCAGCCTGCAGCCGCGCGCCGAGTGGGCTTTGGATATATCCGGCGACCAAGAAACCATCTGGATGGGTATGCACAAACACGCCCGCTATAATGTGCGGCTGGCCGAACGTGCCAATGCCAAACTGGAGTTTTTTGCTCCTGCCAAAATGCCTTTTGATACGTTCCTGGAACTCATGCAAACCACAGCCGGACGCGATAGCTTCAGTCTACACCAACGCAAGTATTACGAAGCTGTACTGCAAACGGTAGCTGCACGTGACGGGTTTGTGGCCCTGTGTACTATCGACGACAAACCGGCTGCCGTCGCCCTGTTCGTGGCCTACGACGGTGTGATGCACTATGTGTTTGCCGGCTCGAGCAACGACTTCCGCAAAATTGCACCGCCGTATTTCGTAATCTGGAACGCAATTTTGGAGGCCCGCAAACGCGGTTGGCACACTTTGAATTTTGGCGGCATAGCCGATGAAGTCAAAGGCACCCATTTGTCCGGCGTTACCGGCTTCAAAAAACGCTTCGGCGGCTATGAAATCGACCATCAAAACCCTATCGACTTTGTGTATAACCGTCCGAAATACGCCGCGTTCAGCCTATACAAGCGTATTAGGCGCTAGTTGCGCGCGTGGCGGCTCTGAGAAGGTTTTGAGGGTTTCGGCCCGCAGAAAAGCAAGATCTACCGGAAATGAATATAGTGGAAGGTCGCAGCCTGAGATGCGGAAACCTTCATTTCGCTATACGTACCATGGTAGTCATAGTTGAATTGACTGACGATAATCGAACCGTCCGAATTGACTGCCTCAACCCACATAGCATGACCAAAATAGCCGACATCCCAGATTGCAACCGTGCCAGGTTCTTCGTCTGAATCTACACGTAAACCTGACGCCCGAGCGCTGCCCGGCCATTCAATAGCGTTACCCCAACCGCTCGCATTATAGCCGTAAGCCTGATGAACTTTGAATGCCGTGTAGCTAACGCATTCGCGGTTATACATACTCCAGTTATCGACCGTGCTGTCCTGACCGTAGTTGCAGCCCCAGTAACCGCCCCATGGGCTGGTCGCTTGCGTGGGATAGCCGCCGCCACAGTTGCCGGTCGCAAACAGGCCGGTACCGAGTTTGGCGTTTTGAGCTGCCTGCTGGGCGCGCAATTGAGCGATCTTGCTGCTGTTGGCCGCAATTTGCGCATTGTAAGCCACCTGCTGACTCTGATTGTAGCTCAGCAAGTTTGTCTGCTGCTGTCTAGCACTGCTCAACTGACCCTGCTGGAACTGCTCCTGGCCCAGCAGCTGATCAACTTGGGTTTTTTGGCTCTGTAGCTGAGCTTGCAGCGCGGCAATCTTGTTCAGGGTATCTTGCAGCTTATTCTGGACCGATGTCCGGTACTCCTGCTTGTCGACAAAGTCGCTGAGATCTTTGCTGGTAGCTAGTACTTCGAGCGTACTGGGCGTACCATCTACGTACATCGTTTTGACATCATTAGCCAGCACCGTCTTTTCCTGGGTAATCTGATTCTGATCGTCGATAATCTGTTGCTGCAGTTGAGCCTGTTCAGCCAGGTTAGAGTCAATGGACGATTGCAAACTGGCAATCTGCTGCTGCAGCTGGTTGATGGCATCCTGATAACTAGCGGCCTGAGCCTGCAAACCGCTGACGACACCCGCCGCATCGCTGTTCTGCTGGCTCAACGAATTGATCTGATCCTGCAGGCTGTCGGCGACTACCTGCCGCACTCCGGGCAGAAAACTGCCAGCAACAAATACCAACCCCGCCAAAAACAATGCGAGGGCGCTAAACTTAGCCGAAATACGTTGAGAGACTTTTGAACTTATCCGCATAGTTTTGGTTTTAGAAACTATCGGTTTCAGTGTAACACGCTTATGCAAGAGATTAAACCCCTTTATCCCCTTTCGGCTCAGTCAAAAAAACACCAGGTTCTGAACGCGGTTGCGATTCTGTTTCTGGCGGTTTTGGTTAACGTTTCGGCGTTTTGAATTTTAAGTACCGGCGCGTAGCAATAGTTGACGACGCGGCGCCTATTAATATACCAAGCGCAAGCTGTATGGTCAACAATATCCAGTAATGCGCCTCGAAAAACCGCTGGCTATAGCTGATATCGAGCAGCCCGAAGCTGGTAGCCTGCAGCGAACTACTGGCCGTCACGAAGATAGCGTTGATAATGAGCACTGAAGCGACCGCCGACAGCACACCATAGATAATTGTCTCTACCACGAACGGCCCGCGGATGTACCAGGTGCTGGCGCCCAGCAAACGCATAATCTGCAATTCATCGCGGCGGTTGAAAATAGCCATCTGGATAGTATTGAAAATGATCAGTACCGAAATGACCGCGAATAGCACCACCGCGCCCACGCCAACTCGCCGCAAAATGTTGGTGGCGTGCGTAATTTTATTGATAGCCGCACGACGGTCGCCACTGTCGCTCGCCGGGTCAGATTGCAACTTGGCGATGTCGGGCTTTTCGACAAATGCACGGATTTGATCGATGTAATTGAGGTCTTTGGGTTTAACATTGACGGTTGCCGGCAGCGGGTTGTCGGTTTCGTCGATGGCCTGCAGCAGCTGGGTATTGCCGGCATTCTGCGTTTCGTATTGTTGCAGGGCCTGCGCCTTGCTTAAATACTGCACGCTTTGCACGCCAGGCAACGCCTTCAGCTGCTTGATAAGCGTCTGGGTCTGCGCGGGTGTCACCGAATCTTTCAGGAACATCGACACGTCGATCTTGCTGGTAATCTGCTGCACCGTATTACTGAAGGTGGCGTTCACGATCACCGAAAACAGAATGATGGTAAGTGTGATGAGCATAATGGCCATAGCTGCGATGGCCAGCCACAAGTTACGCACAAAGTTCACCATGCCGGTGCGAATAATACGTGTAAAAGTAGTAAATTTAGCTTTCATAATGTTCGGTTATTGCTTGGTGGCACTTGCGGCATTAGCGGCGGCAATATTTACCGCCATGGTAGCGCTAGTGTAATTGGCCCGAGCTTTGTCGCTGGCGATACGACCATGGTCAATAGTGACCACGCGGCGTTTCAGGCGGTTCACCACCTCCTGATTGTGCGTGGTTAAAAGCACCGTGGTGCCGTATTTATTAATCTTTTCCAGGACTTTTATGACGTCCCAGGCGTGCTTGGGGTCGAGGTTACCGGTCGGCTCATCGGCGATCAGTACCTTGGGCTGGCGCACAATGGCGCGCGCAATCGCCACGCGCTGGCGTTCACCACCACTCAGCTCCATCGGCATACGCTTTTCTTTATCCTTCAGGTTGACGATGTCGAGTACCTTGGGCACGGTATTGTTGATTTCCTTGGTGCTCACGCCGACGATTTCCAGCGCAAAGGCCACATTTTCGAACACCGTGCGGTTTGGTAGTAGCTTAAAATCCTGAAACACCACGCCGATTTTGCGTCTGAGCAGCGGAATATCACGGTCGCGCAATTTGTCGTAATCAATACCACCGACAATTATTTTGCCGCTAGTCGGACGCTCTTCACGCGTCAACAGTTTAAGCAATGTGCTTTTGCCCGCACCACTCTGCCCTACGATTATTACGAATTCTTTGGGTTCGACGTGCAAACTGATACGATCCAGTGCCGGTCCCAAATTCTTATTATAGGTTTTGGTTACCCTGTCCAAAAGAATCATCGAGCTTATTGTAACATAAGCCCAATGCCGTTCCTATGCCACACACCCCTACGATTGAGGCCGCTTCAGCTTGGGAGGTACATATAAAACTATCAACCACTAGCGCGAGTATGTCTGAGTCCTGCCATTGGCCATAATATTCTCGGAGGACCGTTTCAAGTGTGGCGCGTTGCTGCTCTACGGTCGGTGGTGCCTAGGGCGTAAACTCCGGATCAGTTGCGGATACACCAGATAACCCAGTCGGGTCGTTGCTGGTCTCTGCCATAACACTCCAATACTAGCCTAGTTAATGCTTTGCTCTAAATACGCCTGCGTGAATGGCCCCAGTTCTCCGTTTAGGACCTCGTCAGGATCGGTTGATACGAGGCCGGTACGGAGATCCTTGACCTGTTTGTACGGATGCAGAACGTAGCTGCGGATCTGGTTGCCCCAGGCGGCCTGCTCGTTTGGGCCCTTGAGGTCACTGACACGGGCGGCATGTTGCTCTAGTTGAAGCTGAGCCAGCTTACCGCGCAGGATATGTAGCGCAGTCTCTTTGTTTTGGAGCTGACTGCGCTCGTTCTGGATGGCGATCACAATACCAGTTGGCAAGTGCGTCACCCGCACCGCGCTGTCAGTGGTATTCACGGACTGCCCACCGTGACCACCGCTGCGGTAGACGTCGATTTTGAGGTCTTTGTCGTCAATTTCCAGTTCTTCGGGCGTATCAATCCTGGGCGTTACCTCTACCTTGGCAAAACTGGTTTCGCGGCTCTCGGCATTGAACGGACTTAAGCGCACCAGGCGATGCACGCCGTGCTCGCCCTTCAGCTTACCATACGCAAACAGCCCTGAGATCTCCAAAGCAACACTCTTAACGCCCGCTTCCTCACCAGGCGATTCCTCAACGGTCACCACAGTCCAACCCTCCTTTTCAGCGTAACGTACATACATACGCAGCAGCATCGCTGTCCAATCCTGCGCGTCGGTGCCGCCCGCCCCAGCATGGATGCTCAAAATGGCGTCGTGGTCATCGTATGGTCCGTTGAATTTGAGTTCTTCTTTGAGGGCTTCAAACTGCCTGGTAGCAGTTTGAAGCTGCGTCTCCAAATCGGCCGTCAGCGTTTCGTCCTGCAGCGCCCATAGCTCAACGATGTCGGAGACCGTCTGCTTGAGTTCGCGCCAGGGTGCAACACGCTTCTCTAGTGCCGTTTGCTCTCGCAGCACTTTTTGCGCGTGCTCATTATCCTGCCACAGGTCCGTCGCCGACGCCTCGGTGTCCAGCTCGCGCTTCCTGGCCTCCAGATCGTTAAAACCGATACGCTCTAGTGCGTCCGCAACTAACGCCTGAAGTTCCAGCGCCTGCGCATGCACCATGCTACTCCTTAGGCGCTGCGTGCTTCCACAGCCCGGCAATCTGATCGTTCAGCTGGAGCGCAAGATTGTCATCCACCTTGCCGTACACACCAAGGCCACCGATACCGTCCGCGAATATCGCCCGCGTAACATCGATGATGGACTGTTTGGTCACAGCTTTGATGCGCTCCGGAATTTCATAGTAGTCCTCGACATACTCGTCGAAGAAATAACGGCCGGTATAGCCGCCAGCCGTCGCGGCTACCGTTTGTGCACTGCGCTGGTAACGCCCGAGTGCATAGGCCTGTGCGGCCGCGATATCGGCCTCGGCCAGTTCCCCGCGGAACAGATTATTCAGCTGCTCGGTCACAATATCGAACAGCGCGGGGGCATTAGTCACACTAACCTGGCTGCCGAACCACAGGTTGCTGCTCAACTTGATCTGCTGGTAGCCACTGTTCATGCCGTACACCAGACCGCGTTCACGCGCTGTACCGAGAATCTTGCTGTATAGCGTTTCGGTCAAAATGGCATTGACCAGACCTAGCGCGTCGACCTCGTGTTCGTCCAGCCGGCGGTTCATGAAGGTGTCGATGTAGAAATAAACCGTGTCAACTGTGCTGTTAGGGATGCAGACCGGCTTTTGAGGCAGTTTGACCATCTCGTCAGGCATAGCGAACCGTTCGCCACGTGGCAGATCAACGTCTTCCAACATACGCACGATAGCATTTTTACGCTTGCCGATGTTCCCGGCGATAACAAACCGCATGTTGTCGGTAGTATGCGTCCGGTGGTAGTGCTCACGCACATCCTCCAGACGGACATTCTGCATGAGCTCCAGCCGCCGTTTGTCGGTCTCCGCCACCAGGCCATAAGCTTTGCGCGTGTTAGCACCGAGACTGCGGTAGTGATTGTTGGCCCGCGCACTAAGTTCTTCGCGCACGTTGCCGAACTCAGCATCAAACTCTTCCTGTAGGAACAGCGGGTGTTCGATAGCCAGAAGCAGCAACTTGAAGATACGCTCCCACTCGAAATCGGCACATTCCGTTTCGTAGATAATGTCGTAGACATCGGTACTGGCGTTGCTGTAGGCGCCGTTCTGCTCCACGATGGCCTGGAATTCGCGCGCGCGCGGATAGATGTCGTTGGCACCGAGCAGCACGTGCTCCATCAAGTGCGGAGTTTCCCACTTCAGCGGGTCAACTAGATATTCGCCCGCCCGGAAATTCAGATATACGTCAAGCACCGTGGCATCCGGCACATGCACCAGCAGCCCTCTGGCGCCATTCTTCAGAACTACTTCTTCAACTACATGTTTCATGTTTCTTATTTGCGGCGCCGGGCCGTAGCTTTTCGTTTTCGCTCAGCCTTATTAGCCTTCTTACGCTTAACGCTAGTATTTTTAAGCTTGGCCGCGTTCTTTTTGGCCGGCTCAAAGTCCCCTTCACTAAATTCCGCCTCGCTGTCAATAACTGCGTCAGCATTGCTGATAGAGTTGCGTGCAGCACGGGTCAGGTCGGTTTCGATGGGACGCTCCAGATCTTCGGCCGGCACCGGTTCAGCATTGAACAGCGCTCGGACCGCATCGTGCCGCAAGGCCTGTTGCATCTCCTCAAAAATAAGCTGGCCACGACGGCGATACTCCACCAGCGGATCACGTTGTCCCACACTCATCCAGTGGATGCCTTCACGCAGGTGGTCCATATTTTCCAGGTGCTGCATCCAGAGGTTGTCCAGGATCTGTAGGTAGATGTCGCGCTCCACTTTACGTATCATTTCAGCACCAAAAGCAGCTTCCCGGCCCTTGTAACATTCCAGCGCTTCCTGCAGTAACACCTGCTTGGCCTTATCCGTACCGGCCGCAAACACCCGGTCAAGCGCCGCTTCGTCGAGTGGCAGCAACTCGCGCACCGCCGGCTCAAATTCTTTAGTGGTACGGATGGGGCTGTCGGCTAACAAGTTCACTTCATCTTCGATATAAGCTTTAATGCGTTTACTGATGTCGTCGGCCTTCAGGATTTCGCGGCGCATGGCATAGGTGGCACGGCGATGGCGATTCATGACATCGTCGTATTGCACAACATTCTTACGCTGGTCAAAGTGGAAGCCTTCGACTTTCTTCTGAGCGTTTTCAAGTGCCCGGCTGATCACCCGGTTCTGGATCGGCGTTTCATCGTCCACTTTTAGCCGGTCCATGATACTAGCCACGCGGTCGCCGCCGAAGATACGCATCAGGTCGTCTTCGGTACTGACGTAGAACTGCGAGGTACCCGGATCACCCTGACGGCCGGCCCGGCCGCGCAGCTGATTATCGATACGTCGCGATTCGTGGCGCTCACTACCCAATACGAACAAACCGCCCAGATCCTTAACGCCGTCGCTCAGCACGATGTCGGTGCCACGACCGGCAATGTTGGTCGCCAGAGTCACCGCACCCTTCTCACCGGCGCGGGCGACAATTCCAGCCTCACGCTCGTTGTTCTTGGCATTCAACACCTCGTGCTCAATACCTGCTTTCTTAAGCATATTCCCCAGCTTTTCGTTCTTCTCGATGCTGGCGGTACCGATTAGCACCGGCCGGCCCTCGTCGTGTAGTTCGGACACCTGCTTTACGATCGCCTTAAACTTGGCATTTTCGTTGCGGTAAATCCTATCTGTTAAATCCGCGCGAGCTAATGGCCGGTTCGGTGGGATTTCCACCACGTCCAGTTTGTAGATCTGGTGGAATTCTTCGCTTTCAGTCATGGCCGTACCGGTCATACCGGCCAGCTTGTCATACAAACGAAAATAGTTCTGGAAACTGATGGTCGCTAGAGTCATCGACTCCTGCTGCACTTCCACCCCTTCTTTAGCCTCGATAGCCTGATGCAATCCTTCATTGTAGCGGCGTCCGGCCAACAAACGGCCGGTGTGTTCGTCCACGATCACCACTTCGCCGTCGTTGGTCACCACGTAGTCTTTGTCACGCTTGAACAAAGTCTGGGCGCGTAGCGCCTGCTCGAGGTGGTAAATAGTACGAATGTGCTCGGAAGCATAAATATTATCGATACCTAAGACTTTCTCAACATGGTTGATACCGTCCTCGGTCAGAATTACCGTTTTGCGCTTTTCGTCTACATCGTAGTCGGTGGCCTTAAGCTGCCGAACCGTGCGCGCAAACTGTTCGTAGGCATTGCCAGGCGTGACGCTCGGCGCACTGATGATAAGCGGCGTTCGGGCTTCGTCGATCAGGATAGAGTCAGCTTCGTCCACGATAGCGAAGTTAAGATCACGCTGGCGCAGCTGCTCGACCTCGCGCACCATATTGTCGCGCAGGTAATCAAATCCAAATTCGTTATTGGTACCATAGGTGATGTCAGCGGCATACGCATCCTGGCGACTGCACGGCTTTAGATGCTTAAAGCGCGGGTCGTCGTGGCTTTCGTCTTCGAATTTCGGGTCATAAATATATGACTGATCGGGAATAATGACGCCTACGCTCAGGCCTATGAAATCGTAGACCGGTGCCATCCAGCCCGCGCCGATCCGAGCCAGGTAGTCGTTCACGGTTACAAAATGTGCACCCTTGCCTGCAACGGCATTCAAATACAGCGGCAATGTTGCCACCAGCGTCTTACCTTCACCGGTTTTCATTTCCGCCACACTGCCTTCGTGCAGTGCGATACCGCCCATCAACTGCACGTCGAAATGCCGCTGGCCAATCGTGCGGCTCGCCGCTTCGCGCACAACGGCAAACGCATCAGGCAGAATTGCATCCAGTGACTCTTTCTTAAGCCGTTTACGCAATGCTTCTGTTTGCGCTTTCAGCTTTTCGTCGGTCATTTTTTCGTATTTGGGAGCTAGGTCGTTAATCACCCGCACGCGCTTGCGCAGCCGCTTGATAGTCTTGGCCTGCGGGTCGCCAAGCAACCTTTTCAGCAGTCTATTCATAAGACGTTTAGTCATCCTCCGTTAGGTCAGCAATTTAAATAATATTGTACCCTCTTTCGCGCGCTTTGGCGAGAGGATTTTGAGGTGCGCGCGTCCGAGTTTATCTATTCGGTAAAAAGTACTAAACGGAAGCGCAGCCGGTGCAGTGTGCTGCAGGAATGCGATACTGATTAGCGCAGTTCAGGCAGTACACTACCCGCACGTTCACGGTACTTCCCGGGGGTATGTGCGACGTCTATGGGCCCTTTACAGTGACCACCTGCGGTGGACCCGCGCATAGTCTTTCAGCTGCTGTTCGATTTGCACTGCCGCGATGTCCAGCGCCGAGTGCATGTGCCGGGTGGTTTCCGTGGCTGTAAACTCCGCGTCGAGCAATGTCAGCGTCATACTGCAAGTATTGAGCTTAACGCCTTTTCTCGTCGCCTCTGCAAAGGCCACATTGCAAGCGGCTTGCGCCCGAAACCGGCGTGGTATTTTACGATTAATTCGGGCAAGTTTGCTGCCCGCATATTTTTCCAGCTCACCCGTCAGTTCAAACCCCCGTGCCAAGTAGCCGATTTTCATGCGGTAGGCACAATCACTAAATAACTTCCCGGCCGCCTATGAACGGCCGCAACACTTCCGGAATGGTTATCGTGCCGTCCGCCTGCTGATAGTTTTCGATCACGGCTGCCATAATTCGTCCGAGAGCAAAAGCGGTCGCGTCATTCGTGTGTACCAGCTCAACTCCGCCAGCCTTTGTTCGCGTGCGAATACGCAAGTCGCGGGCCTGGTAATCAGTCATGTAATCGGCCGTGTGCGTTTCGCGATACTTGCCCTGCCCCGGGAACCACACCTCAATGTCAACACCGCTAGCGTTCGGCTTACCGATATCCGCCGTACACTTTTGCAGGTATTGATACGGCAGGCCGAGCTGCTGCACCAGATATTCCTGGATCGCTATGAGCAATTTGTGTTCGTCCTGTCCAGCCGCGGTGGTGCTGAAAACCTCCATCTCCAGTTTGTCGAACTGGTGCATACGGATGATACCTTCGGCGTCCTTGCCGTATGTTCCCGCTTCGCGCCTATAAGAAGTGGAATACCCAATGTAGCGGATCGGCAGCATCTCCTCAGGCAGAATCTCATTCCAATACATCGTGCAGAGCGTGTGCTCGGCACTGGCGTTCAGCCACAAATCATCCTCAGGTTGACCTGCCCGGTAGGTTACTTCCTCGGCGTTCAATCGCGCGCTGGCGACATATGGTGCGGTACGCAGCATGGCTGGCGGCAACACTGGAGTGAAAGGTTTAGCGCTTATTTGCAATCCGTTTTCCTGCACAAGTTGGGCAATCACCTGCTCATCGCCGAGTGCCTGCATCACAAACTGGATGATGGCGAATTGCAGCCGGACCAGATCACCTTTCAGATACGCAAAACGACTGCCGGAAATTTTGCTGGCGCGCTCCTTGTCCAGCATGTCGCGCGGTTCCAGGATTTCCCAGTGGTTTTTGGGCGCAAAATCAAATGTACGCGGCTCGCCGACTTTTTTAGTGACCACGTTCTCATCTTCGGTCACGCCAACCGGCACGTTATCCAGCGGCATATTTGGTACGGCCCGCAGCAGCGCATCGTACTGCTCATCGACCGCTTTAAGTTCGGCCTCGCGCGCAGCGATATCTTCTTTGAGCTGCTTACCGGCCGCGACCTGCTCAGGGTTGGGCTTCTGGCCCTTCATATCGGCTGTCAGCTGGTTACGCTTAGCGCGTAAATCTTCGAGTTGCGTGAGCTTGGCGCGCCGGTCGGCATCGGTCTTCAGCAGCTCGTCAATGTTCACAGCGTAGCCTTTTTGCCTGGATTTCTCGGCTACTGCTTCCGGATTGTCGCGAATAAATTGGATGTCTAGCATAGGTTCCTCTTCTTTAGGTCGTTTAGCTTACTCGGTTGCTGTAATAACAAAGGAAATCTACCGGCCCGGGGCCGACGAACGGATTTGCAGCGAAACCAAATTACTAGACCGGACCATTTGAAGCCAATTATACCACTTGCTTCCTCGGCAGATTACGCTTTCAGCAGATTTTGTGATATATCTATACTCGACATGAGTGAGGAAAAAACTGAAATTCCCAAGGTAAAACGAAAACGCCGCAGCTTCATTAAGATCCACGAGCTGATAGCCGGAATTGTGTTCATCACCATCTGCGCGTTGCTAATTGCGACGCTAGTGAACAAGTTAACGCTCAAGCACGACGTGACGAGCGCCAAAGCCATTGCCAGCAAAACCGTCGTGGACATCCAACACGTTAACGGCCGTGACGCGTACGCGCTTGGTTCGCCGAAGTTTAAAAAAGCCATCTCAGCCGATGCTCTAACCAATCAGTTCAAGGCTATCGCCGTCACCACCGGTAAGGCGCCAACGCTTGACGGCTGGATAGCCGCTAATGCCCCCGCCGGCCGTACCGTGTATTTCATATACAAGTACACTACCCTCAAAGTGCCGTTTTATATCCGCATCGGCGTGCAGCAGCAGGATAACCACTGGTATTTGGTCGCCGTGACCGGCAACGTGGACGAATCCGCCCTAACGGGTAACTAAGCCGGACCTCGCAGGACCGCCACTACTTTTTGGCAGCGCGGGTAGTCTGCATATGCTTAAGTGTCAGCTCCGTGCGGCGGCGGGCATAATCGCAGTGCTCGCACACGCCGCCCATCAGGCTGACGCCCACCGGCGGCATCTCGCCGTCCATACAAGCCTTCATTTCGTGTAAAGTTGGCTCCACCCATTCGTCATTACCCGCATACGGGATAAGCTTGGTGCGGAATTCCAGCTGGTCGCCAAAGCCATCAACATCCAGCCTTGCGTTCGTATATACAAAATAACCGGTGTCACTGACCATAAACCCGTTTTGGCGCAGCAGCCATTGGTACACCTCCATCTGGCGCTTATAACTCACTTGCCAGTCGCTGTCGATGCCCACCTCCTTGTCTTTGCTGGTCGCCTTGTAGTCAACCACTATCAGCTCTCCCGCCTCATTCGCCCACACATCATCGACCGCACCGAATACGTGCAAGTTGGTAGCCTCGTGCAGTGCCACCACGCCTGTGAAATTTTCGCGCCACACATCTAGATCTTTATGTTGGAACGGTACTGTGCCGGTCAGTCCGCCCGCAGCCATGATCGGGTGCGGGGTGCCGGCCGCACGGTGTATATCAAACTCTTTTTTGAATAGTTCGTCGATGGTTTTATTGATGTTGAATGGTGGTGAGCTCGGCCGCGTGATCTTCAGCCGAACATCCAGCCAAAAGCAGCGCGGGCACTGCATATACAACTCGATCTTAGAGCGTGACACCTTAAACGGCGCGGCCTGCCCCGGTTGGTACGGCGCCGACCGCTCTCTCCAGTAATTACTCATCACTATCTATTGTATCCCACGGATGGCGTTATCCAGCGTACCTGCCATATAAACCTAAGAGCCGAGTGTCTTTTGGATGGTCGTTGCTCCGCCAGCGCTCATGCTAGAGAAAACGATAACCGTATCACCGACATGCACACTGCTCGCTGAGATTGGCTGACAATCTACATCAAAGAACTTTGCACCTGACGCAATAGAAAAACTATGCGGCGCCACTCCGGGACTAGCGATTTGTATAGTACTGGACGTAATACTCATAACTACTGAGTCCTCCGATGAAGCGTCGTAAGACTGCCCGCAGCCATCCGGTAAGACACCTGAGGTTCCGGCACCGCTACCTCCCGATTGTAACGGGCACATAATGCCGGCTGACGCGCCAAGCTTTAGCGAATTGCCCCCGCAACCGTATCCGCCCGTCAACCCATCGGAGCCAAGATCCACTGTCTGGCAATTCACACCTTTGTGATGCGAAATCGGGATATACAGATCCGTATTGGTGCCTGCACTGGAACTGCTGTCCCAAGAGGATACGCCGCCCATCAATACGTTATTGACCGCCATCGAAGGGTCAAAGTTACTGCTCGTGGTTTTGTATGTCACGCAGAACTTATATTTACTGTTGGAAACTTTCGTGTAGGTAATGTACGGTGAGGTTTTAATGATGCCTGCCTGGCGCAGTGTTGCGGGCACGGCAAAGTTACTATCGGTGTAACTGTTAAGGCTGTCGGCCATAGAATTTGCCAGCTTATCTGTCTGCGTATCTTGCTTAGTGACGCCCGCCTGTATCAGCACTAGCACTAACATTATGACCGTGAAGAGTCCGATCACTCCCAGGCCGATTCTGTATTTAATGATTCCGCTGCGGTTCATGCTATGCCCCTACCGGCCCGCATGTTCGTCACGCCAGTAATACGCCAGTATGCCACCGAATACTACTATCAACACCAGACAATCCAAAGCAGTGTGAACCAGGGAGTTGCCGGACTGGCCGCCCAACTTCATAAATATGGACGCTACTAAACCAACCAGCGTAAACAGGCAGATAACAAAACTAACGATTTGCGTAAGCTGTGTGCTGTGTCGCTTGGACGGATCCTGACGCAAAACCGGACTGCGCATCTCCCGCTTTTTGGCGCGCAGAAACAACAGCGCGAATACCGGCACACTTACCAGCAACAGCGCCGTGGGGAATGCTAGCACATCGAAGCTCATCTTGCCGTTTACCAGCGCCAGCAACGTCGCCGTGAGTCCGCCAGCCGCCGCGAACAGGCTAATCGTCATAAACACATACTCCACGCCCATCGGGCTGAGCACCTGGACTACTGCCGACGGGCTAACTTGCTCCGGCCCGCTCAGTACATCAGGCACCTTAGGCGCACTGTCGTATAGCGGCACACTAGGTTGATTCGAAAACTGTTCATCCGTGTGTTCCATTTTTCGCTTTTCCCCTTTACGTACAGCCCGCAGTATAACACCGCTCCAGCCAACCTACAACAAAGCGCTTACGTTATGATTTAGGGCTTAACACTGCCAGCGTTTCGATATGCGGCGTCTTCGGAAAGAAGTTGTAAGCTTCAAAGAAATCGATGTGATATTTGGCTTGCAAAGGTGCCAGATCACGAGCTTGCGTCGCCGGATTGCAGCTGAGATAGATAATTTGCGGTGGCAATACCTCAAGGCACCGTTCCACCACTTTGGCATGCAGCCCGGCCCGCGGAGGGTCAAAGATGACCGGCCGATCCGGTACAATGTAACCCAGCGCCTTTTCGGTCGAAGCTTCGACTACTTTAGTATCTAAATTAATTTCCGCGGCGACGTTTTCGCGGGCCATTTTGGCCGTCGCCGGATCAAGTTCCACTAGTTCCACCCTGTTTTTTGCCACACTCAGACCAATACTCCCCACGCCAGCGTACATATCTACTGGGTCACCTACGCAAACTTCACGGATACGCTCCAGTGCCTTTTCGTACACCGGCAGATTAACTTGAAAGAAGCTCTCCACGTCGTAAGTGAACGTTTTGCCCAAAATATCATCCCGCAGCGTGACATCGCCGAGTTCGTATAGCAGCCGCGTTGGCACGCTGGCCGGACTTTTCGGCTCACTGTAATATACCCGCAATCCCTTTACACAAGTCGGTAACGACATTTTTGGCAGGTCGTCAACTCTTGTGTACAAAGCAGCAACCACGCCACCTTTTTGACTGCAGCGAACAATTATAGTCTTCAAATCCCCGGCCCGCACGTTCGTTTTCTTCAATTCAGCCAGCACCGCCCGCGCTCCCGCGTCCAACGCCGGCAAGGCTAGCCCGCTGCCCTCCACGATCTGCTTGCCATGGCTGCCACGCTGGTGCAGCGCCAGATGTAACCCCTGCTCATCACCCCAGAAGCTATACTCCATCTTATTGCGATAACACCACTCTTGCGACGTATGCACTACCCACAGCCGGGCTGGATTGTCCATGTTTTCGGAGCCCAGGGTTTGCAGAGAAAGCGAAGGCGAAATCTGCCCGCGCGGATTTTCCTTACCGGCTGTCTGAAGCGAAGAAAACATGAACAATCCAGCCAGCTCTACCCTCTCGTGTTCGAACAGCTCGCGCACGATCTCCGCCTTATAGTAATTTTCGGCTGCGAACGTCATCATCTGCCACGGACTGGTAGCCAGGTAATTTTCTTCACGCGGCGGCACCCGATCGGACGAAGCCTGCACAATCTCTTCGGCAATCGCTTCGGCATAGCTGCGCTTTTTCTTGATAATCCGCGCCCGCACTACCTCGCCCGGCAGTGCGTTCCACACAAACACTTTGCGCCCGTCCGCCAGTTCGGCCAGCCCCTGCCCGCCGTGCACCAATTTCTGTATCGTTACTTCTTCCACGAGGCCTCGATAATACGCACAATGTCGGCCGGTTTCTCAGCGAATCCAGCAGGTTCCAAACCCTTCAGTTGTTCCGGGTCGGCAAACCCCCAACCCACCGACAGGCTCCGTATACCAGCCCGGGCCGCAGCTGTCACATCACCAAGTTCGTCGCCGACATACCAAACCGATTGCTTAGGCAACCGGTAGCGCACCAGTAGCTGACGGATGAGCGCCGGCTTACCCATCAGGCCCGCACTGCTGCGCACCGCCTTAAAGCAACTCAAAACACCCTCGCGCCTCAGCAGATGACGGATATTATGGCTGCTGTTTGAGCTGGCAATAAGCAGCACGTAGCCATCCTGGTACAGCGTGCGAATGACATCAATCATGCCCGCAAACGGCTCGACATACTTCATATGTGCCCGCATCACCCGGCGCCCCTTAAAATACACGACCGGCAGGCGCCAGAGCGGCAGGCCAAGATGCAGCGCCAGACGTTGCATCGACATTTTGCGCAGCTCCTGCAACTGCTTCACGGAGTAGTCGGCAGTGTCACCGGCCTCGCTTTTCAGGAAATCAAACACGTAGGCAAAACTATCGGCAATCGTGCCGTCAAAATCAAAAATAACTGCTTGGCGACTACGCTGCGCTCCCGCTCCGTCACTCCTTTTTTCTGCCATGGCCTAAACTATAACAGAGGCGGTGACTGTCCGCTAGCTTACCGGAGCATAGGCCGCATGACAAGCACCGTGGCCGGTACGTTCGGTAAATTTCTGATGAAATGCTTCGGCACGATAGAACGGACCCGCCGGAGTAATTTCGGTGACGATTTTCTCGTCGTATTTCGGTTGCAACTCATCCAGTACCCGCTCGGCGATCTCTTTCTGCTCGTCGGTGGTATAAAAAATGGCACTGCGGTAATTTTCACCCATGTCCGGCCACTGCTGATTTAGCTGGGTCGGGTCATGCATGCGGAAGAACTGTCTGACCAGCGTCTCGAAGCTAACCTTGTTGGCGTCATACTCAATCCAAACCGCTTCAGCATGCCCTGTCGTATGGGTGTTTACGTCATCCCAAGTCGGGTTTTCAGTAGTGCCGCCAGTATAGCCCGCAAGCGTCTGGGTTACCCCCGGCACCTGATCAAAATACCATTGGACACCCCAAAAACACCCTGCCGCAAAAATTGCCTGTTCCATACCCCGATAACCCCTCGCTTATCTGTCATCAGTATAGCATGATGCATTCCGCTGAAGCCCTTAGGCAACGATCTCCCGACGCTTATCCACGAAATTACCCTGTATATAAGCATCGGCATTACACCAGATGCAGCGGGGTATGGCTTTGGATAAGCTTGCGGGCAGCCATTTCCAGATATATGCCAATCCCATCCCCTCCTGCGCGTTAGACTTATACACAACGACAAAAATGCTAGGATTATCAGCGATATTCCGACTATGCTGGTTACCCGGCCAAGAAGCCCAATACATATTGAGTACGTCATCAAAGCACGCCCATACAGGCGTATTCCAGGGCGTACGGTCAGGGCAAACCGTGGCCAGCGTGGCATAAGGTACTTCGGCAAGGATATTTCGTAACTCCGGTGGTAAATCTGTGCATTTCATCGCACAACAATAATACTACCTGTGGTACATGTGTGGACAACTGTTGTGCGGAAGTTGCACAAGTGCTAAAGTTCGCTTATGCAACTCAGCACCGAAGCAGTCCGCACTTACTTTGCCAAACTCGGCCTGGAGCCGGAGATCGCCGACATCTATCTTGCCCTGCACGCGCACGGACCGCAAACCATTTCCGAGCTGTCCCGTACTTCAAATGTGGAACGGACGCGGGTTTATCGCCTGATCGACAAGCTGCTGGCAAGCAGCCTTATCGAAGTAGAGAGTCATTACAAACGCGGTGTCATCAAAGCCGCACCCATAGCCAATCTGCATATTCTTATCAGCCAAAAGGAGCAGGAACTTAAAGGTCTACAGGACGAACTCGGCCTGATTGAGCAAGTCCTTAGCCGCAATTCCCTGTCAGACCCCACAACGCGAGTGCAGTTTTACCGTGGCCCGGAAGGTATCCGTCAGATGCAGTGGAACCTGTTCCGCGCCAAGACCGAGATTCTGTCTATCTTGCACGAGCCGATGCAGTATGGCACAGGTGACGCATTCTTCAAGCGATGGGCTGAGAGATGGAATGAAGGTGACTGGCACATCAGACTTATCCTCAACGAGAATTTCCTTGAGCATAGCAACGCTTGGCACCGTGAGCATCCGGGAATCGTGCCAAAATCCCACTATTCCCGTGTACTTGAGGCAGCGACCTGCCCGATTAAGTTTGAAATGGACACGTATAACGACGTAGTCGCCTACTACAACTGGCACGAGGGTGAAGTCTTCGGCATTGAAATCTACAACAAAGACATCACCGATTTCCAACGCTATTTCTTTGAAATGCTATGGGCTCAGGCAAAGCTACCTACAGAAGATCTTGGCCGCGCCGAATAAGTTTAGCCCTCCTTAAGGGCTTTATTCCTCTATTTCAACATCGCGCCAGAACGCCACGTAGTTCGAAAAATATTTGTGCACCCGCTCGATAGCGCTCGGCATAGGCGTCGGATAACTCCAGGCATTATCCTTGCTCCAGTCGTCACCCTGCCCCACGTCAAAATACTGGCAGACGCCCTTCCACGGGCAGGTATAGGGCGTGGGACTTTCGCGCAAAACCTCCTTTTTAACGCTGCCTGGCGGAAAATACCAGTTCTGTTCAATGTAAATCAGCTCATCCTTATCGGCCTCGGCAATCACCTGGCCTTTCCATATTGCTTTCACTTGTTGCCGCCCTCCTTTACCACTTAGTATACACGGCTCGCCGTAGCTGCATATCCGCTGTGAAATTCCTTGCCAATTCTGTAACGCAGCCGTACAGTATTGGTATCAACTAGGAGGGGGCGGGGTTATGGTAAAAACGAATAAGCTCGAGGAACAACTGAACGAGTTGTTTGTTAAAAATGTTCCCAAACTGCCGGATGGCGGACGCAAAGCGTTGGTAGCTTGGGCGCCGATTGTGACACTTATATTGGGGTTGTTGTCGCTATTTACGGCTTGGAGCCTGTGGCACTGGGCCCGTCTGGCTGACATGGTGAACAACGTCGTAAACGGGATTGCCGGTAATAGTAATCTCTGTAATGGATACTATTATCCTGGCTACGCGTGCGGCGCTACACTATATTCGCGCTTCTCGGTCTGGTTATGGCTGGGTGTAGCATTCTTGGCTGTTAACGGTATCCTGTATCTACTGGCGTATCCAGGCCTCAAAAGCCGACAAAAACAGGGCTGGGACTATCTGTACTACGCACTCTTGCTACAGGTGATCTACGCAGTGCTGTCACTGTTCATACCCTACAACGCCGGCGGACACTTCATCGGCTCCCTCATCGGGGCGGTTATCGGATTTTACCTGCTATTCCAGATCCGCGGATCTTACCTGGGCAAGCAGGACCGTCAGACACCCACCCCAACCGATCACAAGGACAGTTAACGGATGGTTTTGAACAGCCTGGCGAACAGCAAGAGCTCATCGAAGAGTTTGCCGAGATTACGCTCATAGCGCTCGCGGTGCTCCTCCAGAATGCTGCCGCCGTCGTTAAACATCTTATCGACGTAGGGGAAATATATATCCCAGCTTAATGCCACCAAACCAGTCTCACGAACGGCGGTCAGCAGTGCCTCGACAGCGCGCACACCGCCCCAGTTACCGTTACTCGCCCCGGCGAACGCCACAGGCTTGTGGTTGTAGAGCTGCAACTCACTATCGAGCATGCGCTTTAGGCTGCCAGGAAAGCTGTGGTTGTATTCGGGCGTCACGATGAAAAATGCATCCGCTCTCGCCACGATGTCGCTGTAGCGCGGATCCTTGCCTTCCGGGTCGTTGCCGTCGCCCGGGAAATTGAAATCTGCCGGGTCCACGAAAAGCACCTCGACGTTGGGAAGTCGAGCTGCAAAATCAGCAATGTAGCGCGCTGCCTTGATTGATTGGCGCTGTACGCGCGCGGTTCCAGCTAACACCGCCACTGTAAGTTTTTCGTCTGATTGTTCGTTCATTTGCCCTTGCCCTCCAGCTTATGGATATCAGTATGGTTCAAGCCGTAATAATGCGCAATCTCATGCCACAACGTGTGGCGAATTGCCTCCTGCAGTTCCCGCTCGTTGCCGGCCTGCATGAGCAACGGAAATTTGAACAGGGTGATTCTGTCCGGCAACAGCGGTTGCCGGCCCTGGCGCTCCGACAGCGGCACTCCCTGGTACAACCCCAGCAGCGTCTGGTCGTGGCGCAGTTGCAGTTCGTAGCGCTGCTCAGCGGTAGGCTCGTCGGCGAACAGTATCGCCACGTTCTTTACGTTGTCGCGGTGGGTTTTGGGCAGACTGTCGAATGCCCGGTCGATGAGTTCCTGAAAATGTTCGTCGCTGATAATATACATGTGTTTTCAATTGTAGCACTCTCATGCTCAGAGTGCTAAAACCTCGACATAATAAATTTGCATTAGCATTAAAAACATTGACTTATTAGTATTTTTTGATATAATTGCTTCGTTAATAGCTGGACTTCTGAGCCGTGAGGCGATTTCCTGAGGCCCTGAGTTAAGGAGTAAAAGATTGTGAAGAAAGTTTCTTTATTTGGCAGCACCACCCTGGCAAGCATAGCAGCTGCGACCGTCATTGCCGCACCGGTCTTTGCCTGCCACCCAGTTGGCAGCATCGTTAAGACTGTTCAGGATCAGACTACTGGCAGCACTACAGCCGACGCCAACGACCAATCGAGCGCCCTTACCGTAAACAACGGAGATACGCTAATCTACACCATTACCGTCAAAAACACCGGCGCAGCCGCCGGCAATGGCGACAACGACATGTTGAACGTGGCCGCTACCGACAACCTACCTGCCGGCCTGCAGATAGTCAGCACTGACGGTTCGACCAGCATGGGCACAATCAAGCCCGGCCAAAGCATGACCGTGAAATACACCGTAAAAGTCAGTGATACAACTGACGGCGATGTTATCGCCAACAAAGCCTGTTACGCGGGTAAAAGCAAGGACAACAATAACAACCAGAGCGGTTGCGACTACGCTTACGTGAAGGTACACGTGCCGGTGACACCGGCCGTCACACCCACGCCCACCCCGACCCCACAGCCACAGCCTCAACCCCAGCCGGCTCCGGCAGCCATGCCTGACACCGGCAGCACCGCGCTCTCAACCGGCCTGTTCGCAGGTGGCGCAGCCGTGTTTGGTTATGTACTGAACGCCCTGCGTTTGAAGTTCCGCGACAAGGCATAAAACGCCCCTAACTACGCACGTTCAAAGAGCCTTCGATATCGAAGGCTCTTTTGATTTCAGTTTGTCTCTGAATCGGCAAGCTTAGGAGCGACTTACCGTTCAATGAACGGTAAGTCCGGATAAATACTTCTGGTAAGCTCGTCGACCTCATGTCGAAGCTGCGGGAACGGCACACCCTCCCGGGCAGTCACGCCTTCAAAAATCCAGAATACCCGCTCGCTAAACCCAAGACCGCAGGCTGGCGGCATACCGTATTCCAGCATTTCCACGTAGTCGATATCAAGCATCATGGCCTCGGCGTCGCCTGCATCACGCATTTGCTGTTGCTCTGTAAAGCGCTGTAGTTGATCGAGCGGATCATTCAGCTCAGAGAATAGATTGCACAGCTCGCTGCCGGCAATCACCACCTGCGCCCTCTGGGTCGTTTCCGGCCGATCCGGATTGGTTTTACTAAGTGGGCTGATAAATGTCGGTGTGTTTATTAGCCACACCGGTCCCGCCACATCTTTGCGGATATTTTTCCAAAGTTTGTCAATGCCGCGAGCCTTGTTTTCGGTCTGCTCCACTTCCAGCTTATTGTCGGTAAGAGCTTTTTTGACCTCGTCGATGGTGCAGTTGAACGGATCGAGACCATAACGCTTCTGGATGGTCTCGGCGTAGTCCCAGCGCTCCCAGGGTTTGCTCAAATCGGTCTCAAACCGAGCGTCTAATTTAAACTGCAGCGCCCCGAACGTCTGCTCAAGCACATATTTGAACATCTCCTCCTGAAACGCCATGCCGTCGTGCCAATCGGCATATGCCCAGTACCATTCCATAGCGACATGCTCGGGCAAATGCTCATCGCTATAGTTTTCGTTACGGAAGCGCGGACCAATGTCATACACTTTTTCGAAACCGGCACCCAGCAGACGCTTAAGCGGCAGCTCATGCGAGATGCGCAAATAAAAGTCCTGATCCAACGCGTCCATATGTGTGACGAACGGGTTGGCATCGGCTCCACCAGTGGTGTGTTCCAGCACCGGGACGTTCACCTCAGTAAAACCGTGCTGGTTCAGAAAATCACGCGTGGCCTGCCAGAATTTACTGCGGCGCACGAAGCGTTCACGGACATCTAGGTTAACGTTCATGTCGACGTACCGGCGACGGAAGCGTTCTTCTTTGTTCGTGAAGCCATCCTGCTTGCTTGGCATCGGACGTAAAGCCTTAGTAAGCAGGTGCAGCTCATGCACCGTGACCGATTTTTCACCAGTCTGCGTTTTTTCGACCACACCACTCGCCTGCACAAAGTCGCCGCTATCGAGCAATGGCAACTGATCCATACCTAGTCGCCCAGAAGCCGCATCGAGCGGGGCCGTCGTTTCGGCGTGTAGGAACAGCTGTAGTTCCCCGCTCATATCGCGTATCACAATGAACGCGATTTTCCCGAACTTACGGATATTCTGTACGCGCCCTACCACCTGCACATCCTGCCCTGTCAGTGCGTCAAAATTGTCCGCAATATCACGGAGATTGTGGGTATGCCCGGCTTTTGCAGGATACGGGTTAACGCCCAGCTTTTTTAAATCATCGAGCTTGCGCAGCCGCTCGTCGCGGTAGTCTTTCAGGGTTGCCATATTGACTACAATTGTAGCGAAGTTTAACAGATTACGCCAGAGGTGATAATTCTACCCTGTATACCCTGCTAGGCTACAGCCGCAATGGTGTAGACCGTGGTCTCAGCGGGCGTCTTGATTTCCACATCGTCGCCCTCTTTTTTGCCGAGCAAAGCTTTGCCGATAGGCGATTCGTCGCTGATCTTCTGCGCCAGCGGATCGGCTTCGATAGTTCCGACTACCTGCAGCACCAGCTCCCTACCCTTGGTGCTCTTGAGCGTTACTCGGGAACCCAAGCCGACTTGTTTTTTGCCACCCTGGTTCTTGATGACTTCGACATTCGCCAGGATGTGCTCGATCTCGTCGATGCGCGCATCGTTGCGCTCCTGTTCCTGACGGGCAGACTGATACTCAGCATTTTCGGCCAGATCACCGAGCTCGCGGGCGGTCTTAATAGCCTCAGCGGTCGCTGTGCGCTTAATGCGCAGCGCCTCCAATTCACCGTTTAAGTCATCAATGCCTGCTTGTGTCAGGTGGAACAGTTTTTTCATACTTACTCCTTATACTTTCGAGGACCGAATACTTTAGGATAGTTTGGCTGTTGCCCTTTATCCCCTTCACGGGATTAGGGGGCTATAGTAACGCCTTATTTTTGCGAGGTCAAGATCTTTTGCAGTTTTTCCAGGCTGAGCATCGTGCTTTCTGCCGCGGTGCGCTTTTTATACTCGAACACAGCTTGTGCGACGGTCTTTGTACTCACCACCACCCGATGTGGTATACCAAGCAAATCAGCGTCCGCGAACTTTTCCCCCGCCCGAGTGTTGCGGTCATCATACAATACCGACACACCCGCTTCCTGTAAGTTTTCATACAGATTGTCAGCAGCTTTTATGATTTCCGGCTCTTCGCCCAGCCGGGCCAGATACACACGGTACGGTGCGATATTGTCCGGCCACACCAACCCTCTCTCGTCCGAAAAGTGTTCGGCGATCACGCCGACCAATCGGCTGATGCCGATGCCGTAGCAGCCCATAATAATCGACTGCCGACTGCCGTCTTCGTCGGTGTAATACAGCCCTAGCGCATCGGTATATTTTGTTTCCAGCGGGAAGATATTACCGACTTCCACCGCCCTTTTCTCGACCAGATCTTCCTTTTTGAGCCCCAGCTTGGCGAGATTCTCATCGGTATAGATCTCTTTGTTTATGGCCAATTTTTTAGTCTCGTCCAAATAGATGGTATCTTCGCCGATATCACTCAGCGTCTGGTACTCGTCGCTGTACCTCTCAGTAAAGTAGCCACCGTCGGCTGCAGTGCGATAAGTGGTTGCGCCAATTCCAAGCCGTTTGTACACCTTTATATACGCGGCGGCGACCTTCTCGTACAAGTCGTCATGCTCCGCCTGTGTACGCGCGAAACTGTACATGTCCTTCATAACAAACTCACGGCCGCGCAGTACGCCACTTTTAGCCCGCAACTCATTGCGAAACTTGCTCTGGATCTGGTAAATGTACAGTGGCAAATCTTTGTACGAATCAACATACGGCATCAGTACGTCCACAATCGGCTCTTCGTGAGTGAGACCAAGGCCGAGCTCGGTACCATTCGCCAGTTTGGTCTTAAACCAGTTGTCAACCACCGCATCGTCCCAGCGGTTTGTCTTTTCAAAGAGCTCTTTCGGCTGCAAGGCGGTCATCATGACCTCCTGGCCACCGATGGCATCCATTTCCTCGCGCACGATTTGCTTGATGTTTTCCAGCACCTTAAGACCAAGCGGCAGATACGCGTAGACACCGGCCATTTCCTTGTGGACGTAGCCGGCGCGAATGAGCAGCTGCGCGTTGCGGGCGGTTTCGTCCGCAGGTGCGGTCTTGCTGGTCTTGGTGAATAGTTTACTTACTCGCATGAGTAGTCCTTTACTGCTTCAGGGATTTTATTAATTTCAAAAATGAATACAAAGAAATATCTACCGCCGGGGCGGAATTGGGGTAAAAATAACTGCGATTTCCGAAACAAGCAGCCTCATCTTGAGATCGATTATACCGCAGACTGCCCGGAAACGCCATGTAAACCCCCGGCGGCTTTAGGGTCAAAGCGCGGAGTGATAAAGATATGCAAACGCGATGCCGTTTTTGAGCATGTGCAGCAGGATTCCCGGCCACAGACTATCTGTCTTTTCGCGCAAATAGCAGAGTACAATCGACAGCGTAAAAGTGTCGATACCAGCCACCCACAATAGACTGCCTGATTGCCCCGACTCCAACAGATGCGGTACCGCGAATAATACGCTCGTAAACAATGTTGCCCACACCCAGCGCAGTTTGGTCCGGAGGCCTGTGAACACAAAGCCGCGGAACACCGTTTCTTCGACTATTGGCGGCAATATGACCAGGCTGATAAACGTAAGTATGAGATTTTCCGCGCCATGAGGGTTCCGGAACCCCAGATCCTGCTTTTGATTGGGGTTTAGCGAAGGATACAATGCCTGTGCAACAGCCAAAAGCACCAGATACAACATAAAGTATGCCGCGAAACCGGCCAGCGTATACACCGGGTCACGCCACCGCGGCCTGCGCCAGCCGATACTGCGTAAGCGCGCCTGACGCCAACGTACGAACCACCAGATCGCACCGAACGTCAGCACCTCAGCAAGCAACACGAACCAGAACTGTGCGACGACCGAATTGCTCAGCCAGCTCTCAGTTTGCACCTTATTCCAGCCTTCTATGCGCGGATATATTACGATGAGCAAACTGGCCAGAACCTGAGCGATCAGATACACAGCTACCGCGTACAGAACTGCGACCCAAGGGCCCCACGATACCTTGTCGGTCGCCGCCCTATGCTGTTGTTTCTTATGCGCATCGGGCCGCGTCGGATCAAAATGCCGCAGGCGCGAATCAGTGGCGTGCACAAGTTCCTCAGAAGAAGCGTTTGACATCGGCGAAGCTGATTAGGATGATGAGGCCAAACAGCACCGCAAAACCGGTGGCATTGATGAGTTCTTCGCGCTCCGCGGTCAACGGCTTCTTTATAGCATGCATAAATAGCGTTAGCCACAGGCGTCCGCCGTCGAGCGCCGGTATGGGCAGTAGGTTCATTACACCGAGCGTCAGTGCCAGTACGGCCACGACCATCAGGATAAAGCGCACCCCCAGCGCCGCGCCGTACTTGAACACGAAGAAGATGCCGATCGGCCCCGACACTTGGCTTGATGCCTCAGTCTGCGCCGCCTGGCGCGCCACCTTGTTATGGGTCGCACCGCCCGCGATGATACCGCCCAGGCCAGCCAGCGCCTTGCCGATTCCTTCGAACGTCAACCCCGTAAGCTGCCCCATCGTACCCACCGCCACGATCGGTGCCGACCAGGTGGAGCGTACCACCGTCAGGCCGTCCTGCCACGGGTCAGTACCAACGCCCATATAACCAACTTGCTTGCCCTGCTTTGCCGCAGCCGCCACCTCAGTGTTACTACGCAACCGCAGCGTAGTCTGCTTGTGCTCCTTGCCGCGCACGAACTGCACCGTAACTTCCTGGCCAGCATAGCGCTTGGTGAGTGTAGCCAGATCGGTCGTTATCGACACGTTGTTCACCTTGGCGCCGACCGGCTCCAAGGCTGTAACATCATCGTTTTTCTTGAGCCCCGCCGTAGCTGCCGGCGAGTCTTTTTCCACCGATACCACCTCCGTGTGCAGTGTCGCGTGGTTCTGGTAATGCGCATCATTCGCCACCGTAAACTGGTTTCCTACCAGTTGCGGCATGCCGACCAGCGCCAGCAGTGTAAATAGCAGGAACGCCGTTACCAGGTTCACTCCGATACCTGCGAACATGATTTTGGATTTAGCCTTCAGGCTGGCCGCACCGAATGAGCCCTTAGCGGTATCACTATCGTGCTCGCCTTTCAGCTTCACGAAGCCGCCCAGTGGCAGCAAGTTCAGGGTAAAATCCCAGCCACGCTTCGTCTTGTGCCGGTACAAGGTCGGCGGGAAAAATATGCCGAATTCCTCTATCTCCACGCCGTTACGCCGTGCTGCCCAAAAATGTCCTAATTCATGCGTGATAATTAGGACTATGAACAGCAGCAGACCGGTAATCAGTAAAAATATCCCCATGCACTCCCTTTTTGTTTAGTATACCAGACGAACCTGTAAGTTTGACCGGGAACAGGCACTCATTATGTCCCGAAGCGCCGGTGGCGCTGTGCGTAAGCGTCTAGCATTTCGTCCAGTTCAGCCACCGAAAAATCCGGCCATTTGGTGGGAGTGAACATGAACTCGCTGTACGCCGCCTCCCACAGCATAAAGTTACTAAGCCGCTGTTCACCTGAGGTGCGAATAATAAGGTCGAGTGGCGGCACACCGTTGGCGTTCAGTTGTCCCGAAATGAGCTCAGCCGTCAGTTCGGAAGCTGGCGTACCATCCGCCACCAGCTGTTTCATGGCGTCCACAATTTCCTGCTGACCGCCGTAGTCCAGACAAAACAGCAGCGTGCCACGCGTATTATGCCTAGTCTCCTCTTCGGCTTGATGTATTACCTTTAGCAAGGCTTTTCCGATGCGCAACTTATTACCCAAGACATACACACGCACTCCGTGACGCTTCAGCTTTCCCACCTCGTGTTTGAATATCCACAGAAACAGCTTCATCAACTGACGCACTTCGTCGGCTGATCGGCTCCAGTTTTCGGTACTGAATGCGTAAACCGACACGTATTCGACACCACGGTCTATAGCCGCCTCCAAAACATTCTCCATTGTCCGGTAGCCGGCTTTGTGCCCTTCGTAAATTGGCACACCACGCTCTTTGGCCCAGCGCCGGTTGCCATCCAATATAAAGCCAATGTGTCGCGGCACGATGGCCGCCTGTGGTTCAGTCATTTAATAGTTCCACCTAGACGGTCATTATTTCAGATTCTTTGGCTTTTGATGCGGTTTCCACCTGCCCTTGTGCCATTTTCGCGGCATCCTCAACTTGACCTTGCAGTCGCTTGGCCTCGTCTTCACCGATATCTTTATCTTTCTTGGCGCGGTCAATCGCATCGAGCGCGTCGCGGCGCACGTTGCGCAGCGCAATCATGGCGTCCTCTTGCTTAGTACCGAGCTGTTTAACGATCTCGCGGCGACGCTCCTCCGTCGGCGCCGGAATAGGTACACGTACTACACGGCCGTCATCGCTCGGGTTCAGACCGAGCGAGGGGTTATCACGGATAGCACCCGCAATCGCCTGAATATTATTCGGGTCAAACGGCGTAATCTGCAGCAGTTGCGCTTCCGGAGCCGTGACATTCGCCACCTGGTTTAGGGGCATTGGCTGACCATACGCTTCCACCATTACGCTGTCCAGCATCGCCGCGCTCGCCCGGCCGGTACGCAAGGTTTTGAGTTGGTCACCGTAATGGCCGAGCGCCGCATCAAACTTCGTTTTTGTATCGCTGATAAGTTGGCTTGGGTTCATAGTTCTCCTGTGTGAGCACTATTATAGCCTGAATCTCGAAACACGGCGAGCCTTGTCAGGATATGCAGCTCAGTCCCACCGCTATAAAGAAACCCGGTACCTTTCGGTACCGGTAAGACATGGGTTAAATAGGAGTAAGGCGTGAGGTTTAGAAGCGTTCCAGCGCCAGTTCGTCCATGTGGATTACTTCGGTGCTGTTCAGCATTTCGAGCGCCGTGTTTGCGGGACGTTCGATGAGCTTGATCAATTTCATGTTACTCATGTAAGTGGTGCCCTTTTGTCTTTTTAATGTTTTTGTCTTATTCAAGACTAATCACTACTATACACCATGTTTGCATAAATTGCAAGTAGTTCTTATGTTTTATTTGTGGTTTTTGTATGCAATCCGCAAAAGGACCCTGACACACCAGGGTCCTTGACGACATTTCTAAGTTGCTGGCTCCTGCGGCCGTCGCTTACGCGACTTCGCCGAGAGCCATGCGACTAAAACGGCGAACTAGGATATTCTCACCCAGGCGCGCGTTGTGCTCTTTCACGTAGTCACCTACCGTCTGGTCGGGGTTCTTGATGAACGGCTGATCCAGCAGACAACGCTCCGCAAAGTACTTCTTGAGCTGACCTTCGACAATCTTGTCAGCCATCTCAGCCGGCTTACCCTTCAGCGCATCGCTGGTGAGCAGTTCCTGCTTCTTGGTTTCGCGGGCATCTTCAGGAATGTCATCCGAGCTCACGTATTCCGGCGCGGAGGCGGCAACGTGCATTGCCACGTCCTTGACGAGGTTAGCAAAGATCTCGTTGCGTGCCACGAAATCTGTTTCGCAGTTTACCTCTACGATCACGCCGATGCGGCCATCGTGGTTGTAAGTGCCAACAACACCCTGGCGAGCTTCACGCTCACCACGCTTTTCGGCCTTAGTCATACCCTTCTTGCGCATCTCCTCGAGTGCTTTGTCGAAGTTACCGTCAGCTTCTTCGAGCGCCTTCTTGGCGTCGGTCAAACCCACGCCAGTCAGGTCCTTAAGCCGCTTTACTTCTTCAATACTAATCCCCATTATTTCTCCCCCTCTTCTTTGACTGCCTCTACCTTCTTGGTTTTAGCCTTCCCTGCTTCGACTGCGGTCTGCATGTAATCAGCCACCAACTGCAGCGCCTTGATAGCGTCGTCATTCATCGGAATCGGGTAGGTTATGCCCGTCGGGTCAGCATTGCTGTCCACGATACCCACGATCGGCAAGCCAAGTTTCTTGGCTTCCTTAACGGCGTTAGTGTCATGCACGACATCGAAAACAACTACAGCACCCGGCTTAGCATTCAGTTCCTTGATGCCCCCGTACAGATAATTCAGTCCATCAATTTCTTCCTGAAAGCGCTGCACTTCCAGCTTGTTGTATTTGCCGGCCAGCTCGCCACTCGCCATCTTGTTCTCCAGGTCGACCAGGTGCTTGATCTGAGCGCCGATAGTGTTCCAGTTGGTCAGCATACCACCGAGCCAGCGGTTCACCACAAATGGCTGCTTGGTGTTTTCGGCCAGGGCGAGCACGATTGGCTGCGCCTGGCGCTTAGTGCCCACAAACAGAATCTGACGATCCTTAGCAGCCGTATCCTGCAAAAAGTTCAGCGCGTTGTCCAGCTTCTCAACCGTCTTGGTCAAGTCAATGATGTGGCTGCCGCCGCGCTTGCTGTGAATGTACTGTGCCATTTTAGGGTGCCAGCGACTAGTCTGGTGACCAAAGTGCGCGCCCGCTTCCAATAGTTGCTTAATGTCTACTTCCGTAGCCATGACAAAGTCCTTTCTCTTCGATTGGGTGCCCCGCGGTGCCTGCACGGCCTACCACGAGGAGGATTGCTTCCCAACCTGCTTGGGTTAATAACGATAGTAGTATAACAGATTACTCATCCGGCGACAACTCTTCCCCGGACATGGTTCGCACTATCTCTGTGAGTACCGTGATCTCCGCTGGCGAGAGTTCAGGAGGATGCTCAAGCAGACCCTCAGCCTCTTGCGCGGCACCCGGAGACCGAAACGCCTGCTCCACAGCCAGTTGCGCTTGATACTCTTCCGCACTCAGATCGCTAATGTGTTCCACGGATCTCTGCTGCCCGTCCCATTTCTCAACCTCATCAGTAACGGCATATGACGCATCGTGGACTACTCCTTCATACAGGTGCGCGAAATGTACTGCGATACTGAGCCGACGCGTAACACCGTTGTCGCCCACTAACACGGTATTGGTAAAGGAGAACAAAGCCGAAGGGCCGTCCTCTCGATCAGACGGTATGTAGCCAACTGCTCCAGCGCTCCACCTTGCGAACGGGGAGCCCTTCGGCAGCCCTCGCAGCACCTCGGTCGGGATTTCGCGCGTGAACATTACCTCCCCTTCCGGCAGCTCCGACCTGGTCGGAGAGCCGAATAGAGCGTCAGTTTCAGCATCAAGGTCACCCAGCACCCCCTGTTCTTCGGAAATGACCCTGTCAAATAGCCTTTCTGTCGCCGGGATTATGCGAGGCTCCGAAGCACCGGAGCTAGGAATGTCACCATTTGTCATACATCACCTATACTACACCTATTACACAATGTATACGGGTGTCTAATCTTATTTGTTACCAGGGCCATAATCACTCGTGCTTCTAATCGGAGATTGACCCCCACAAACAGAGGTGGTACAATATTCAGCAACTGCTTGGGATACGCCGACTGCGCCTCGCCCGTCGCTAACCGGCCACCAACATATCGAATCAAACCAAGGGCAAGAGGAATTACAACCCTAATGAAAAAGAATTTACACCCAGACAACTATCGCTTGGTCGTGTTCCAAGATTTGAACAACAACGAGACGTACCTGACCCGCAGTACGGTTTCTACCAGCGAGACTATCAAGCTAGACGGCGCTGAATATCCGCTAGTTAAGGTGCACATCACCGGCTCCAGTCACCCGTTTTACACTGGTGAGGAGCGTGTACTCGACATCGAAGGCCGCGTGGACAAGTTCAAGGCTCGTGCCGAAGCTGCTCAGGCCGCCCGCGACACCCGTATTGCTGCTGCCAAAAAGCAGAAGGCCCGCGCCGAAGCCAAGGTTGCAAAGGCAGTCACAGTCGACAAGACCACCAAAGCCACTGACAGCAAAGCTAAGTAGCTACGTTACCTTAAACCGCCCGCGAATTCTGGTTCGGGGCGGTTTTTATATATACTTAGGGAAGATTTATGGAAGCAAAAGAACAAGCCTACCGCAGCGAACAAGCCGAGCTCGAAAGCCGACTGGCCGATCCGGGCATTTTCAGTGATCCCACCTACCCCAAGCTTGCCAAACGTAAAAGCCATGTTGACAGCGTAGTGGCGCTATTTGACACCCAGCACACCACCGAGCAGCAGCTCGATGAAGCCAAAACCGTCGCCGAAGATGACGACGCCGAGCTGGCCGAATTCGCCCGCGAAGAAATTGCCGAGCTTACCGCCCGATTAGAGCAAATACGGGCCGAGCTGGGCGAAGCCCTGACCCCCAAAGATCCCAACGACGAAAAGGACGCTATTATAGAAATCCGCGCCGCAGCGGGCGGCGACGAGGCCAGCCTCTTCGCAGCCGACTTATTCCGCATGTATAGCCGCTGGGTTGAGCGTCACAACTATAAGCTCGAACTTATCAGCGAAAGCCCGAGTGAGGTTGGCGGATTCAAAGAAGTCATCTTTGCTGTGCGCGGTAGCACCACGGCGGACGAGCCCGGCATCTACAAGCGGCTCAAGTTCGAGGCTGGCGTCCACCGCGTACAGCGCGTGCCTACTACTGAAAGCCAGGGCCGCATCCACACCAGCACGATCACGGTCAGCGTGCTGCCTGAGGCCGAAGAAACCGATGTTGAAATCAACCCTAATGACCTGCGCATCGACGTCTACCGCAGCAGCGGCCACGGCGGCCAGTCTGTAAACACCACTGACTCGGCCGTGCGCATTACTCACCTGCCCAGCGGCATAGTGGTGACGCAGCAGGATGAAAAGTCGCAGATCAAAAACAAGGCCAAAGCTCTGAACGTGCTGCGTAGCCGTTTGCTACAAATCAAGATCGAGGCAGAGCAGGCCCAACTCAGCTCGGCGCGCAAAGCATTAATCGGTTCCGGCGACCGCAGCGAGAAAATCCGGACATACAACTTCCCGCAGGACCGCATCACCGATCACCGCATCGGCTACAGCCGCAGTAACATCCCCGGTGCGCTGAACGGCGAAATCGACGACCTCATCGAAAAACTTGCCGACTACGAACGCCAGCTTATCAACGAAGGCCAGTAATGAAGGCGCTCATCACTGGCTACCCGGGCACCGGTAAATCCTCGGTCGCGCGGGAGCTGCAAAAGCGCGGCCATAACGCGTACGACACAGAGGCCATGCGCGGTTACATGCACGCGGAAAGCCTAAAGACTGGCAAGCGTATTCCCCTGCCCAATCCTGTGCCCCGTGGTTGGTTCGAAACTACCGGCGGCTATAATTGGGACATTCCGCATGTCAGCGTACTCCTCAGTTCGTACGACGACGTGTTTGTCTGCGCACTGGCTGACAATCAAGAAGAGTTGTATGATCTGTTTGATATCATTTTCCTGCTTACGCTCGACGAGGTCGAAATGGAACACCGCTTGCGTCTGCGCAGCGACACGACGTACGGCAAAGACCCCCACGAGCTGGCCGATATCTTACTACACCACCGTCACTTCGAACAAAGTCTACTAGCCCACGGTGCAGTCGCCGTAAATGCTGCGCAGGCTATACCGCAAGTCGTGAACGAAATATTGAGCCACGTCCATGACAGCATCTGACTGGCTGAAACAAAGCGAGGCTAAGCTTAAAGAGGCCCGCATTGTCACAGCCCATCTGGACTGCCTGGTACTGCTCGAAGACGCGACCGGCAAAAACCGTGCCTGGCTGCTGGCACATCCGGAATTTGAGCTGCCAGCCGCACTCACAACTATTTTGGATTCCCGAGTTTACCGGCGCGCGCAGCACGTTCCTCTCGCTCATATCCGCGGTCATGCGGAGTTTTACGGCCGTGATTTTATAGTCAACGAGCACACGCTTGTACCCCGTCCCGAAACTGAAACCATGATCGAGCTGCTACGTGATCTGGCTGCACAAGAACAGACAGACTTAAGCGACGTGCTGCTGGCTGACATCGGCACGGGCAGCGGCGCTATCGCCATAACCGCCAAGCTTGAATTTCCTGAAGCGCAAGTTGTGGCTACCGATATTGACGAAAACTGCCTGGAAACGGCACATCAAAACGCCCGGCGGCATCAGGCGGACATCGCTTTTCTGGATGGTAACCTGCTTGAACCGTTGAGTGGTTTTGACCCCCCTCTCAGGATCCTGCTCTGTAACCTGCCGTATGTACCCGACAACTTCCAGATAAACACCGCCGCCACGCACGAACCGCGCCACGCACTGTTTGGTGGCGCGGACGGTTTGGATTTGTACCGCGAACTGTTCGGTCAGATAGATGCTATGGAGGCCAAGCCCACCTATATTCTAACTGAAGCCCTACCACCACAACATGAAGAACTCGCTACCATTGCGCACAGTGCGAGTTACGATATCAAGCAAACCAGCGACTTCATCCAACTATTTGAAGCGTAGCTACAGGATCAACACCCGTACGCATGATCTCTTTTATTACGCGAACAAAGCTAGCTTCATCTACCCGCAGATCATCCACCGGCCTAAACATTACAGAAGCAAGTTGTTTAACCTCTGCAGCCTTAGCTTCGCTTTGCAGACTATGACCAATACGCTCTATGCGCTTCTCATCCCCCGATGCGTACAGTCTGTTGTTGGCGACCTGGAGAGTAGTATCTATCCAAACTAAAATAGGTACGGCGGCATACATGTACTTCATTTGGTCGATGACATCAGGGTCTGGAGCAATACAACAAATCATACTGACACCACTCTTTAGCTTGTGATTGATCCCAGCCACGTCAGCACCGTAGCTGTACCCGTGCACCTCTGTATGATCCCAGTTGTTGCTGGCTACCTGCATTGCTACATATTCTTCCGGATTAACAAAATCATACTCTGTTGACCCAAACTCAACCTCCTCCGCCCGTGGCGGCCTGGTGGTAGTAGTTTTTAGGTACTCCAGGCCACCAAGAGCGGCAAGAGCAGCATGAACGAGGGTCGACTTACCGGCTCCATAAAAGCCGGTAACAAATATGAGCACTCCGCTTTCCATACGTTAATAGTAGCAGAGAAGAGCACTGCTTTGACTCCGTGCTTAGCTGCTTGGGGCAGTACTGAGCGTGACGTTGATCGTCATGGTCTTGCCACCACGCACGATCGTGAGCGGAACCTTATCACCCGCCTGATGGTTATCCAGGAGCGAAAGCAAGCTATTGCTTTGATCTATCGCCGTGCCACCAACTTTTGTGATGATGTCGCCCGGCTGCATACCGGCTTTGTCGGCCGGACTGCCGCTCACCACCGTAGCCTGGCCATTGTTTTGCGCCACTGTCGGAATGTACGCACCCTGGCTGACACTTAAATTGTACTGGCTGGCTATATCGCTCGTGATTGGCACATAAAGTACACCTAGATACGGCTGCTGGAGCTGCCCGGTCTTTTCTACACCTTGGATGAGTCCGGCCAGATCATTGATGGGAATCGCAAAACCGATGTTCTGGCTGCCGCTGGCGATGGCCGTGTTCATGCCGATAACTTCGCCGTTGAGGTTTGTGAGCGGGCCGCCGGAATTGCCTTCGTTGATGGCGGCATCGGTCTGGAGCATGCCGTCCAGGCTCTCACTGCTGGAACCATCGCTTGAGCTGGCCTGGATGCTGCGGCCATAGCCGCTGATGATACCGCTGGTGACCGTGTTCTGGAACTGGCCGAGCGCGTTACCGATAGCTACCACCGGGTCACCAACGTTCACTTTGGATGAATCGCCCAGCTTGACCGGCGTGAGCGTCTTGCCGTTCAGATTCTGGATCTGCAGGAACGCCACATCTAGGCTGCTAGTATCAGCTGTGCGGCCGACCACCTTCACGTTGTTATACACCGTACCGTCGCTGAGCGTCACACTCACGCTAGTGGCGCCGTCAGGCACTACATGGCGGTTGGTCATAATCAGGCCGTCTTTGGTCAGAATCATACCGGTACCGGCATCTTCCTGAGTCTGAGAGCCACTGTTTCCACCATAGCCGAAGATGTCGTTGAACGGATTATCGCCACCTCCGGATGCCTGGCTGGTCACGTCCACGCTCACCACACTCTGGCCCACGCTTTTGGCAATTTGGCCGACCACCGCCGCCTGGCCTTCCAGCTGGACTTTGGTTTGAGTGATATTGGTCGTGCCATTATCGTGATGCGCCGCTGCGCCGAGCCAGCCGCCACCGAAAGCCAGTGCCAATATTACGAGGCCGCCAAATACCCGCTCCAGTGATTTTGTCATAGGGAAAGACGCCATACGCTCGCTCCGGGACGATACGCGCATGGGCGTGGCACTCTCGGAAACTGAAGTATCGGCCGCTACGAGCGGCATTGGTTTGAGACGCTCCTGCCGGTCAGGCTGGTCGCCACCGCTCCGGGGCAGCGTCCAGTCCGCGTCGTTATCTCTTGGTTTATCATCTGACATGTCGGCCATCATTCCCTCCCTTTATCATTCAAGGCTATACAATTTTATCGTTCGTTGCCCGCAGCAACGATGCTACCACTATGAGCACAACGGCAATCAGGATAAACACGACCTGCCTTCGTACGCCCAAGCTCAAACGGTCAAAGTGATCCAGATAGTACAGCGTGCCCAGCCCGAAGCCAAGCGCCACGAGCAGCAACGCGGGCATCGCCACAGGACCGTAGAAAATCAGCCAGTGGCCCAGTATCCAGGCCAGCGCGGCGCCAAAATAGCCCCACAGGTAGGCGAGCAGCCGCGAGTAGGGTTCATCAAAACTGTTGAAGAAATGATGCGCGCCGAAGAAGCACAGCAAGCCGGCGCCCCCCACGAGCACAAACAGTGACGCGTGATCCCAAGTATAAAACATGGCCGTCATGCCAGCCGCAAAACCGATGAACGCCTGCAGCGACACCCACAGCGTGTCAGCCTTTGGTTTGATGCCGATCAGCCAAGCGGCCCACAGAACCGCCCATACGAGCTGTACGAATTCACTGGTGGTCGCCACCATGAACGCCAGCACCGACACCCCGATAATGATGTCGATAGCGTTGGCCTGAATGTTAGCCAGCCAGAAGCGTGGACGCACTGCAAACATACGCCACTTACTTAACAGGATAAGGCTTAAGGCTAACTGGACAAAACCGGTGCGGACCAACAGGAACACAAGCAGCGGTAATAATGCGTTGTACACAAAGTAAAACACATGCGCAAAACCGCGGCTGGGCGTCAGCTTTTGCAGTAAAGGCCTCATTTATGGTTCCAGTATAACAAACTTCGCGCTGTCCGGCGCCATCGTCACTCCCGGTGGCAACTCAGTCGCCGCCTTCACGCCGTAGCGATTTTCCAAGTAGTGCAGCGTGTATGGGTCCTGACCGGCCGACAGATCGACAAGCGTCAACTGTTGCACCGGCTGGTCGACTGCCAGCGTGGCGGTCACGTTATAACCGTAGCTTTTCAGCAGACTGCCCGTCACCGCGGCACCGTCGGCCGTCTCTCCAAGCACGGTAATCGGTGCGTTTTCCTTGACAATGTAGCCGTCGGGCATTTGCTGCCGAACATACGCCTGGATATCACTGTAGTTACCCTGCCCGGCGACCGGCAGGTCAACTGATATGTTACCCACATGGCCGGTCGTGACCAGTTGGTGTGGCGGGTCGGTCAGGCCAATGGAATTTATCTTGCCGTCACCAATTTTTTTCATAATGGTATAGAGCCGTTCCGCGCCCTGCGTACTGAGGTCAGAATAGACGTTGTCGCCGAAGGCGTTTACGAGTGATTCCAGCTTGGCTGGATTACCGAGCGTGCCGGCGGTCAATACTTTGTCCTTGAGTGCCACTAGGATCTGGCGCTGGCGCTGGCCACGCGCGAAATCGCTGGAGGTTTCGCGCGAGCGCGCGTACAGCAAGGCCTGCGTGCCGTTCATCTGCTGCACGCCAGTCGCCGCCAGCACTGGATTGTTGCCGTTCTCCCAGGCCATGGTCGGGTCGACCAGTGGTTCCGGCACATCCACAGTCACGCCACCCACGGTGTCGATAGCCTGCTTGAACGCTTGAAAGTTCACAAGCACATGGTAGTTGATACCGACGCCGGTTACCTTTTCAATGACTGCATCAAGGTTAGCGAATCCGGCTTCAACTGCTGCCGCGTTGGCATTGCTACTGTCCTGCTGACCTAAGTAGTTATATTTGCCGCTCTCGTAGGCCGCGTTAATTTTCTGCTGCTTGCCAAAGTATGGAATCGGCTGATCGACCCACAAATCACGCGGGATACTCAGCATGGTTGCCGTATCGTTGACCGGGTCTACGCTGAGAAGCATTATAGTGTCAGTCAGGTCCGGACCATCATGCCCCGGACCACCGATGCCGAGCAGCAGGATATTAACGCGGCCGTCGCCTTCCCCGTTCAGTGCTTGGGGTGTGACCGGTTTAGCTGCCAATGCCGCGACCACGGAGGTGCCGCGGAAAACTTTATGCACTTTGACGTAGCCGTTCCAGGCTAGCAATCCACCGAGCGTCGCCACCAGCACAAAGCACACGGCCGCGCCGCGCAGCACCAGCGCTTTGCGGCTCAGGCACAGCCCTAGCCGCATACGCTTGCGGTGGCGCACAACCCGCTCGGGATGTTGTGCCGGGTAGTACGCCGGCACCGGAAAGTTTTTAGGCTCCGGCCGTGCTTTAGCCGCTACTGCAGGTTCCGGCAACGACACAGTTGGCAAAGCCGCAACAGCCAAAGCTGGCCGCCCCAGAGCTGTTGCGGCCACTTTCGACAACCGCGCGACCGGTGCCGGACGCGCGGCAACCGTAACTGTCCGCCGGAATTGAAACTGCGGAGCGGGCACACCTCGAATAGATAAGGAAGCATTTTGACCACTGAAGCGTGTCTGTGTGTTTGTTCCCTTGGGTGTTTGTTTTATCCGGTTGGCCACCGGTTTTACGCCTTTTATGTCCATAACTACATAAGGTACTGTTCCGCAGTGTACACCATGAACCACTTACGGTTCAAGCCCAACAAATACAGACTGGCTAGTAGATGCGTCGGAGGCTTTCTGAACTGACGAGACTTGGCGGAGTGTGATGGTAAGAAATACAGGTACTATCCCGCCTATCCGCAGAGAATACCCGCCGTAAGACTAGTCGACGCGTTCGTCGTTTCGTGTTGTCTTCATGGCTCATCCTAGGTCAATCTTATCACTCCTTAAGCAGACCTGTGCCACGCCGCCCAGAGCCTTGCTCGTCGCTCCCGCCACAATGGGTTCATAAACTTATTTGCGTTTACTTCCGCGCCTCAAGTATAGTAGTGCGAGTGAATGTTACGCCCCCAATGACGCCTGAGACCGGCCGGCCAGCCGGCTCTACACCACCGCAAAACCCCTTGCCGCCAGTACCGCCGCTCGTACCAGACTCGTCGCCGTCGCCAGAACGGCCGCAAAGTCGCTGGCTTAATACCTTCTCGACCATCGGCATACTACTGCTGGCACCAATCATTGCCATCCTGCTCACAGCGTTCGTCTTCCAGTCATATCAGGTGGACGGCCCCAGCATGCAGAACACGCTGCACGATAACGACCGGCTCATCGTCTGGAAACTGCCGCGCACCTGGGCACGCATCACCGGTCATCAATATGTACCCAAACGCGGTGACATTATTATCTTTACCGAATCGGGACTCAGCAATTACGGCGACCCGCAGGACACCAAGCAGCTGGTTAAGCGCGTTGTCGGCCTGCCAGGTGACCATGTGGTAATCAAAAACGATGTCATAACCATATACAACAAGCAGTATCCGGACGGGTTTCAGCCCGACAAAAGCCTGCCGTATGGCGAAAATAACGCCATTCCACCCACCAATAACAACATCGACCTGACAGTTGGTCCGAACCAGCTGTTCGTCTGTGGTGACAACCGCAACGACAGCCTGGACAGCCGCATCTTCGGGCCGATCAACACCAACCAGGTCATCGGCAAGCTGGTTTCACGCATCTACCCCACTCCTGAAAAATTCTAAGATACAGACACTCGTCTTGGAAAACGCTGTTTTCTAGACTTCGAGCTCTAAGGTCACCAGACAAACTCTGGAGGGTTTTTCTACGGGCCACGCACTCACGCACGGACGGCTTGCTACTTTTCCGTACTGCGGCCGAATATTAGTAAGCCTAGTCACCTAGAAAAGTACATCTAAAACATATAAAATAGGCGTATGGCAAAACAGACAGGCTTAGGGAGAGGGTTCGGCGCACTTATACCACAAACGTTCGACCCGACGTTACTGACTGACGAGAATGAGCGGATACACCGGCTGCCCGTCGGTTCCCTGACACCGAATCCAGAACAGCCACGGACCGTTTTTGACGAAACGGCGCTGGCTGAGCTGGCCGCGTCCATCCGCCAATACGGTATCGTGCAGCCGCTGGTAGTTACACCGGTGAGCGGGGGTTATCATATCATCGCCGGTGAGCGGCGCTGGCGGGCGGCGCAGCAAGCCGGGCTCAAAACCGTACCGGCTGTAGTGCGTACTGCCGAACAGCAGGAAAAGCTGGAGCTCGCCATATTAGAGAACGTACAACGGGTGGACCTGACCCCCCTTGAAACTGCCGTATCGGTTGAGCGTTTGCACCATCAGTTCAATCTTGCTTACGGTGACATCGCCAAGCGACTCGGCAAAGCCGAGACTACAATTCACAATACCGTGCGCTTGCTACAATTACCACCTGACGCCCGCCAAGCACTGGCCGACGGCGAAATCAGCGAGGGCCACGCCCGTCAGGTTCTGGCGCTTAAAAACACACCTGAGGCACAGGCCGAATTACTACGGCTTATCGTGCAGAACGGCTGGTCGGTTCGCCAAGCCGAACGGTACGTTAGTTCGCTGAAGGCCGGTGTTCGTGAGGCCGCCAAGGCTCAGGAACGCGTCAGCGGCGACACACCTGAAACCGAACGTTTGAGCCGTCATTTCGGCACCAAAGTCCGCATTCATCGCACCGCCAAAGGCGGCCGTGTGGAGATCGCTTTTACATCGGACGAACAACTCGAACAGCTTATTGCCCAACTGGAAAGTTAGCCTGCAGACTCGTCTGAAAAACACTGTTTTCCAGACTTCTTGCTCTATAGTTATCAGACAAAATCTGGAGGGTTTTTCTGCTGCACCTAGGCCTTCTGTCTTACGCTTGCTACTTTTCCGTATTGCGGCGAAACTCCGTAATGAACACTTTTAGTGTTCATTGTGAACAGGGGTGAGGATTTAAAATCCGAGCCGTTTTGCCACCTCGTCGCCCAGGTGTTTATATGCTCGGGCACCCTTACTCCACTTGTCATGCTCGAAAATTGTGTGGCCATAACTCGGCGCTTCAGCCAAACGCACATTGCGCGGCACTACTGTCTTGAACAGCTTTGCGCCAAAGTGCTGCATCAGCTCGGCTTTCACCTGCTCACTTAAGCTAATGCGCTTATTGAACATGGTCAGCACCACACCCATAATCTCCAAAGACGGGTTAAGCCCCTGCTTCACCAACTGCACCGTTTGAAGCAGCTGACCCAAACCTTCCAGCGCAAAGTACTCAGCTTGCACCGGGATCAGCACATCACTGGCCGCCGTCAGTGCGTTGACCGTCAAAAGCCCCAGCGCAGGTGGACAATCAATTATTACCAGCTCGGCATCCACGTGAGCCAGCACGTCACGCAGTTTGTATTCGCGCCGTTCCATACCGACCAGGTCGACTTCGGCCTGAGCTAGCGTGTTATTTGCCGGTAACACGAACAAGTTTTGCACACTCGTCGGTAAGACTATATCAGCCGGCTGCGCATCACTAATCAGTACGTCGTACAATGTGCTTAGGAGCCGCTCCTTTTCGATCGCCAGTGAGCTTGTCGCATTACCCTGCGGGTCCATATCCACCAGTACCACACGGCGATTAGCCTGTGCCAGCTGCGCCGCTAAGTTAACGGCAGTCGTGGTCTTACCCACGCCGCCCTTCTGGTTCGTAACCGCTATCACCCGTTTCATTGCTAACTTCAAGTATACCCTATCAAGGGCCGGATTCGGCCGCCTACTGTGGGGCGAAGTAGTTGTAGTTGTAGGTTTGGCCGGCAGTCGGAATAGCGGTGAAATTCAGGGTCGTGGTAGTCGGCGTACTTTGCAGGTAGGCACCCATGGCCGCGCTGCCGGAGTCGTTCGGTGAGAGAACTGTACGCGGCGCGGATCCGAAAGCCTTGTCGAAGGTCAGCGTACATTGCGCACCCGCCGCCTGGCCGGTGCCCTGTGACTGCAAGGTTATGGTACCGCTAGTGTCATTGCCCGCTACCGCACAAGTGGCTGTGCTGCCGGCTGTGGCAGTGTTTACAGCCGTGGTTGGCGCGGTGCCACCGGTGATGAAGTGGCCGGCCAGCGTCACGTCCCCACCAAAGCTGGCAGTGCCACTAACCACCATTGTGGCCGCACTTACCTGGCCCGCCACCGTGACGCTGTCGGTGCTAATGCCACCGCTCACCCTCAGCACCGCCAAGCTAGCACTCCCGCTCACCGTCAAGTTCTGCGTGGTAGTGGTGCCGGCTACGATCAGACTACCCTCTATATCAGCGTCACCCCCCACATACAGCCCACCACTGATGTTAGCGTTGCCCTGTATACTCCCCGGATTAGGATTATCGTACCCGGGATGTAGCTGGACATTGATTTCATTACTTGGCTCGGTACCATCATACGCTTCCAGTGCTGTCCCGATGATCTGACCACCTTCAGTCGCCTTCATGGCTACGCCTGGTGTACTGGAGCTGGTCAGCGGATCACCCGGTTCAATCGGGCCGTTCTCCAGACTCACCTTGACGGGCACACGGCCGGTCAGAGCCATGACCACGGAGTGACCATCGTCGGCACCACCAACAGTGTACGGTGTAGTGGAGACGACGCCGATCGCATGATTGTCATACGGCATTGTACTGTCCTTCACGGAGGTGGCGTCATCACCGACCGTCAGGACATCACCAGGTTGTGGTGCCACATCACCACTGTAGTCGATCCATTCGGCGTAGTCAGCGGTGTTGGCGGTGGATGTGGTCGAGCCCACAGCGGCCGACAGGCCACTCCCCACCACCGCCCAGACGCCGTTAATACGAGCGAGCGTAAATGAATGTGTTACGCTCTGCGCCGAGTTTGTAGACGTGGTCGCAGGGCCACTAATAACCGAGCCACCATTAATCTCAAGATCGACGGTATGTACGGCGGTCGACGAAGTCTTTGCCGCCGTCACCGAGAAGTAGGCGACCGTACCGTCAACGGCCGGCAGACCGGTCACATTGAATACTGAAGTAGCAGTAGTGGCAGTTGTCCCTGACGTAGTTGCCAGGTTATATACCAGGGCATCAGTCCCTATGGTGTAGTTCAGCCCATTAGGATCGGATATGAGGCCCGAGTTGTACTCTCCACCCGTCAGTCCCCCGGCAATGGTCAATGCACCGGTCGTCGTATCGTCATTGAGGATAGAGGTTCCGGCTTCATTCTGGACCTGGAGGGCATTGACCCCCGTGGAACTAACGAGGAGTGCGGTGTTCGCACTTGACGGCAGCGCCGACATAATGACACCCACGCCACCACTGGTGCCACTCGCATTCGAGGTCTGGGTCGGCGCATACGCCGTGTTGGCGGCCAATGAGGTATTCCAGGCCGCCCCTTCATGACCAGTTGACGTTTGGATACACGTAAAGCCAGTGCCGGTGGTACAGCTGTTATTTATACTGGTAGCACCCGTAACCATATAACCCCAGTACGCTTGGCCCGCGGCAGTCGACGTCAGTGACGGATACGTCACCGTCGTGCTACTACTGAGGTTGTGGGCATCGTTCGCAACCACGAACGACCAGTTGGCACTGGAGCCGTAGGAAGAGCTGAATTCCTGGGCATTTACCTCAGTGGTGACCCCTGGCGTACCGCTCCAGGAAATACTGACGTTGGTCGTGCCGGTGCTCGTAATCTTGCCCTCCCACAGGTGATAGATGGTGAGTGCTCCGGTCGTGGGGGTAGCCACTAGTTGCGTCCAGGTCGTCACGTCACCCCCCGAGATACCGGTTACATGGTTACCGCTGCCACATTCACAAGTCGCAACGAGCATGATGTCGCCGACCACCGCCGGCGTTACCGAGACAGTTTCCACGTTCGTCCCGCCGTTATCCCAGTTCGTACCTGAGGTAGAAATGCTGGAGGTAGTTGCGCCAGCGTTGGTCAGCGTGGTCTTGTTGTTAATAGTATCGACGCTCAGCAGGGTTGTCCCGGAGCTATTCTGAATCTGAACGCCGTTGCTAGCCGCGGTCAAAGTATTGCTCATGGTGTCCGAAGTCGAACCGCCTGTCGTTACCGGGTTAATCGGTACACCGATGGCAGCCCAGTCAATTGTGTTCGCTAAACTCCAGGTCGTGGTTACCGTACCCCCAGTGCCGGGCTTGGTCGAAGAACTGGATGAGAAGATACCGGAATTGTCTTGGACAAGCCATTGCTGCGTCTGGCCAGAGCCCGGCGCACCAATGTACGGATTACCGTCGTCGACCACTATACCGTCAACCACTACCTGGGTGCTGTTTGCCGTCGATGTCGACACGCTTGATGACCCCGCACCGGAAGTAGTCCCACTGTTGGTGGCAGCCGTACCCAATGGAGTCGTTTGGTCGACGTTATAGTACGTGGTGACACCGATGGAACCGTTGGCACCGGACAAGGTAGCCACGAGGTTGTGCGTACCGCTCGACGGCGCTTTCATATACCACATCTCGATATGCGCACCGCCGGTCCCGTGGACGTTTGGCGTGTTCAGGCTAGTGATCTTAGTTAAAGACGAACCGTTATACGCTAGGGTGCTGACCGAGTTACCGAGAGACATATTGGCAACAACCACCATGAGGCGGTTTGACTGCGAGCCAGTCGTAAAGCTAAGCGTCTGAGTGTTAGTGAACGTATATGTTGAGCCGCTGTTGTCCACGCCGATGCTGCTAGCCGCCGTCGGCGCAGCCGTCTGGAGGATGATCGAGCCAGAACCCCCCGAGCCAGTGCCGTTCGAAGCCTGGAAGGTAATGTTACTGCCTGCAACGTTTGTGCCGGTCCCAACACCGCCCCGAATAGTAATATTGCTGGTCGTCCCGTCGGGTCCGAGCACAATAGCTGAATTGGTGGTGTCGACGTCAAAGATTGAGGCTGAGCTTAAGTTCTGGACTTGGAAGGCTGAGGTGGAGTTCGTGGTGGTCTTGATAACATCACCGGTGTTAGAAAGTGTCTCGCTGACAGCACCGGCCTGCAGCTTCGTGGTACTGCTACTGTTGGTTGAGCCGATGGTAATCGTGTCTGGGTTCGTCGCGTTAGTGGCGATGTTGACTGTATCGGTGCCATTGTTGGTAACGCCACCGACGTTGATGGTGGTGGTCGTAGCAGTGTCACCAATACCAATCAAACCACCGGCACCGGCTTGAATCACCACAGCACCACTACTGCTTGTTCCGCCTTGGATAGTAGTCGCACTACTAGTGTTACCAACGGTTACGCTTGTAGCCGTCGTACCGCCGACAGTCAGTGTGCCCGCACTAGCTACATCCAAACTACTCGCTTGCAAGGCATTGGCCGTGCCAGTACCCGTTATCTTAAAGTTTGCCGTTTGTGTCGACGCATTCTGGTTAAGGATAGAGCTTGCATCAGAACCTGCGCCCACCCATGCACTACCATTCCACAGGAGCGTTGCAGCGGCGCCAGTGTTAAGTAGCATTGAGGTTCCGTGGGTCGGTGAAAGTGTAAATAAGTTCGAGCCACTTGAATTGTTGCTTATGTAGAGGAGCTTGCCGGCAGTTGTTGGGCTTGGGTCCGGTAGGGTCAATGTCAGGCTTGTAGCCGTAGCGGTAATGGTGATGGAAGAATAGGCGTTGATATTGGCAATGCTGCCATTCGCACTAAAGCTCTGCGAGCTGTCGGTAGCGTACAGCGTCGTGCCGTTGTTAGTGAAGGAACCATTACCGGCCGACGCCCCAACCGTGACGCTACCGCCCTGGATGGAGCTGGTGGTGAGTATACTACCGAAGCCGCTGGCGATGGAACCGCTATTCAATGCACCGACCGTGGCCAGACTACTGGCGCTGGTCATACTGTTGGCGCTAGTGATGGCACCGTAGGCACCGCTCTGCAGGTTACTGTTTGTGATGGAGATGGACACGTTGCTGGCCGATGTAACGATACCCTGGGAGTTGACAATGAACTGACCAACCTGGCTGGCTGAACCGTAGGTGCCGGAGGTGACGCCACTGGTAGTGAGGTTCGTCACGGCGTTCCAAGCACTTCCATTCCAAATAAATTCAGCACTCGCACCGTTTGCAAGAGGCACATTCGTAGCAGCTCCAATCGTAACACTAGTGCTGCCTGTGTTGCTGATGTAGATAATAATACCAGCCGCAGTCACGCCTGTGGTCGGCAGCGTAACGGTGACGCTGGCAGTAGTCTGAGCTATGGTGAAGTAGGTGTATGCATCCACCGTGGTAGAAGCGGTCAGGGTTATGTTGCCGGACTGGTTACCTAACGCCTTAACGTTATTTTCGGTAGCACCGTTGTTGACGAACAAGCCACCGTTGGTACTGTTGCCGATAGTCACGGTGCTGGCAGCAGTAGTACCGATCAATATGCTGCCTGTACCGCTCGCCTGCAAACTAAGCGTACCCGTGCCAGCGGCCTGCACCGTCACGCTGTTATTAGTGCCGGTGGCACCTATCGTACCCGTGCTACCACTGAATGTGAGTGCACTACTGCTCAAGGTGTCAGTATTTACTGTGCCGCCGCTGAAGTTACCGCTGGCATCGATACGTGTTACGCCATTGGTCTGCAAGCCGGTCGCACCGTTCACTGTACTGTTGCCACTTAGCGTACCGGTCACCGTGGTATTGCCAGTGATGCCTATGGGGCTGTTGCTATTCCCGATGTTGACCGCTTTGGCATTGGCAGTACCGATGGATATAGTCGGCGTACCGCTCGTAGAAGTACCGGTGTCGATGGAGATGCTGCCACTAGCACCAGCCGAGGCATTGCCGCTACCGATAGTAACACCCGCGCTGGTGGTGCCAGCTGCAGTAGTAACAGTACTGGCAGCGTTGCCAGTCAGAGAGAAGGCTCCACCGCTGACAGTCAGGCCACCGTTACCGGTCAGTAACCCGGCCGAGGTGACGGTACCAGTACTGCTGGTACTAATATTGCCACTGGTGGTAATATTACCGCTCCAGTTTATGGAACCGCTAGTAAACACCCCCGCGTTAGTAACGACGAGGTTTGGGGCGTTAATCAGGTCAGCTGCAAAGGTACCGGTGAAGGTCAGGCCATTCGTAATAGTGCCGGAGGTGTTTTCTATCTGAATACCGTTGGTCAACGTACCTGAGTTGGTACGATTAACGAGAATACCGTTCGTCTGGCTGCCGCCCGTAACGTTAACATCCATAGCATCAGCACCATATGCTTGGCTAACGATTAACGCCTGCGCGGACGTTGCGCCTGATGTGCCGTTGACTGTCAGACCGACTACGGCGGAAGTGGACGGAGAAATAGTGTTCTGAAGTGTCGTAGTCGGGGCCGTACTAATGGAGCTACAGCTGCTAAACTGCAAGGTAGTCGAGCTCGTGGTCGAGCCGCTTGTTGACTGCAGACACTGGCTGCCGGTGGCACCGGTTGCAGGGAGATACAGCGAGTAGCTATTGCTGAGAGCTTGGCTGGTAAGCGTCACACCGTAGTTATTCGATGTCCCGTCCTTCAGAGCCACTGAGCCCGCCGCCGAAGTCGTTCCGGTCTGAAGTGAGCCATTCAGATACTCGTTACCATTGACATCGTAACCCGACACAAATTGACCGCTACTGTTATATATGTCCAGAATATCGACCGACTGACTGCTAGCACCTTGTAAGATCAGTGCCCGATTAGAGGCATTGGTATTCTTGACATACAGCTGCGCAGGATGAACAAGACTTGCGTTGGAGCCCACGTCCACCACATCACCCGATGTGTCCACTGTCAGGACGTTAGCACTACTGCTGTCCTGTACCTGAAAAGCCTTAGTAGAGTTAACGCTCGTCGCAATGATATCCGAAGGATTCGTGGCTGATCCGGTGATGGTCTGCGTTATCCCCCCACCCTGCAGCGTCAGAGGCTGAACACCACTGTTATCGCCGACAGTCACCGCATTATCCTGATCGGTCCCGATATTGATACTCTTCCCTGTTGCGGCAACAATGTCAATGCCATCAGATCCGCCCTGGATTATAGTACCCCCGGCAGCATTGGTGCTCCCAAGAATAACTGCAGCCGCGTTTGTGGCACCAATACTTATATATGGTGATGCCGATCCGCCCTCTATAAGTGCGTTGTCTATATATATCACATCTGCGGAAGCGGTGTTGCTCGTAATTGAAAGCCAGACGTTGGTTGCCCCGGCAGGTGCCGTAACGTAGCCGCTTAACTGCGCCCAGCCAGACGTAGTAGCAGCCGTAATCTGGCTTACGACAGACTGACTCGGGCTCCCATTTACCCACTCCGCATTGAGCGCAACGTTACCTGCAGAAGTACCCCGAACCCAAATACTCATATAATACAGTCCCCCCGGCGTTACTGAGGGACCAGGAAATGGGCTATCAATACCCCAGAACTGGTTAGTGGATGTGATGGTTAGGCTATGACTGCCTGTCTCGGCATACGTACTTGACTGAGCTTCACCAGTATAGTTATAGCCGCCCGCATAACTGTCAGTGCCGCTCTCAAAAGTGTCATGCTCAAGAGTAGACCCCGTCGAAGAAGCACTAGCACCAGTATCGATATTGACATTACCACTCGCACCACTGCTGGAGTCACCACTCATAATTGAAACTGTGCCTGAATTACCGCTAGTTACGCTACCAGTCTCAAGGCTCAAGCCACCAGTCCCGCCGCTAATTTCTGTGCTACTGCCGGTTGTCGTGCTGCCAAGGCTGATCTGAGTAGTACCGCTCGAACTGGTACCGATGCTAATCTGCTGTGTATGACTGCTGCCGACGCTGCTGCCGATAGCAATTGAGTTACTTGCAGTCGACTGACCTATCGTAATAGTACCCGTCTGGGAAGTGCCGCCAATGGTAACATAACCGGTCGTCGCAGCGGTACCAATCTGAACATTGTTATTGTTTGTGGTAGCAATAGCTATAGTACCGGTTGCCGCCACCTGGATGCCTAGCCCGCTGCTGGCACCCGCCTGAATAAGCGTCGATGACGATCCGGTCACCGAGCCGATAGTCACGAACTGACTGTTGCCGGAGGCACTGGAGTTTCCAATGTTTACATGCGAATCCAGGGCGGTCGTTCCAGTCGCGCCTATGTTCACATTGCCGCCTGAAGTATCAACACCAAATAGTAGCGCACTGCTGCCGTTCTCAACCTGGAAGGCGGTTGTAGATGTATCCTGAATTGTGTTCGCTCCGGTCCAGGTCTGATTTGCGGCTAGCTGGCCGAGTTGTGAAGCGGTCAGACCACCGACCGCATTGGAGTCGAATGAATACGGTGTCGCAGTAAGTGCCAGTCGTGGGTTCATTTCACCATCCCAACTAGGGGTACCCGTACCGCCGATGTTCATGGTGAGATACATCTGCTGACTCCAGTTAATCGAGCCGGAGAATGCCGTGATGCTGCCAAGCCGTACGCTTAAGTAACCGTTCTTGACGGTTACAACGTTTGCACCAGTATAGTCTTCGGTCCACAAGCAGTGAGTATCGCCGGTGCAGCTTCCCTGGGACGAGCCACTGGACGAGCTGGCATCGTAGAGCTTGAATTCAACGTTATAGTTGCCGTCCGGCACGATAGTACCGGCGGCACTCTGCAGGCGTGCCTGGAAGTTGACCGTAGATGATGCGGTGGCCGCCGTCTGCGGCGCGTGCAGGTTTATGACCAGCAATGAAAAAACACCGAATACAGCAAGCAGAACAGGTGTCAGCTTACGCGCGAAGAGTACTCGCTTTTTCGGTGTTGAGTAGACCATTTTTTGGTTGGATTGTTTTGGTTTGTGTTTACACGTTTTTTTGTGTTAAAACACTGCTTCTATTTTCCCTCTTTTCGCTCCCCTGTTACAAGGCAGATCCAGGCAAAATGAGCGATTGCCCAACTACCTCATTTAGGTTCTCCTTGACAATAAATATTGATGTAATGGATACTACAATATTTAGTTAAACAGGTTACGGTTATGTCTGTAGTGATTGTATAAAGCCGATAGCAGTCATTATATATGTTGTTAAAAACAATACGATGCGCACTTCACCAGTACATCCGCAACAGTGTTATCCACAGGCTACTAGCACTAAAAGATAGAAAAGCCCCACCGCATATGCGGCGGGGCTTAACGGAATCAAGATAACTAAACTATCTTGTCGATTTTGAGAACCGTCTGCAGCTGGCGGTGGCCATGCAGCTTATGCACACGCTTCTTAGCTTTGTAGCGGATAGCGGTGACTTTGTCGGCCTTGGCTTCGGCGTCAACCACACTGGCGGTCACACTCGCACCGCTAACTAGTGGCATACCCACGCTTACCTTGTCGCCGTCAACAACCAATAGAGCGTCGAATTTCACGCTTTTTTTATCGGCGTCCGCAAGACGCTCTATGGTTACGGTGTCACCTTCGGCGACAACGTACTGCTTCCCGCCGGTGGCGATGACTGCTTTTTTCATTACTAGGCTTCCTTACAAGAAATGACTTAACCTGAAAATTGTACCAGATATGACCCCTTAAGTAAAGACTGGGTGGCCGGTTCGCTCAGACTAGCGTGAGCGACGTTGCCCATTTTACGGATATTTGTGCCGGGAGCCCTGAAAGAGTTGGAACCTGTCTGGGCGAGCCGGCCATATCAGGCTAGTTCGTGGTCTTCTCTAGGGAAACCGTGAGCGCAATCCCTTCCACCCTAACCTCAGCTTTGTAGCCGGATACGGCGCTTTCGTTCAAGCTCACCGCCAAAGTTTCGGCTTTAATGGTTTCGGCATGGTCTTGAATCGCTTGTTCAATTTCACTGTCGGCAGTCTCCAGAACCAGCTGAATCCGATCATCCACTTGCAGCTCAGCCTTCTTACGAGTCTCCTGGACCTGCCGCACCACTTCGCGCATTATGCCTTCACGCTTGAGCTCCGGGGTCAACTCAAAATCCAACTGGGTTTCGTACGGTGTGCCTTCCGTGCCATTTGTGAGTACTTCTCCCAAATCGGCGTACTTGACGTTCAGTTCCTCTTTGACTATCTGCACGTAATTCGAGGTGGTCTTGCTACTCTCGGGCAGCTTGCTCATATATACATGCGCCTCGCTGAGCGGCTGACGCACCTTAATTTTATGGGCAGCGCGCTGGGACAGGCCCTGCTCAATACCGAGCCGGACTTCCGCCATTTCGCGCAGAACCGTTTCGTCTATCGCACCAGGCTTCGGCCAATCCAGCAAGTGCACACTCTCGCCCGCCTCTCCGCCGGTCAGTTTCAGGAAAAGTTCCTCGGCCAAAAACGGCACGAATGGCGCCAGGATCATGCTGAGCCGCACTAGCAGATAGTGCAGCGTGCAGTACGCTTGCGTTTTGTCAGCATCGTCGCCAGACTTCCAGAAGCGGCGGCGGCTGCGGCGTACATACCAGTTGCTGGCATCATCCACGAAAGCTAGCACGAGTTCCAACGCGCCCGGGATATCATACGCATCCATCCTTTCGGTTATGTGGTTCTGCAATTGGTGCAGCCTTGACAACGCCCAAATATCAAGCGGATTAGCCAAACTAGCTGACGGGTCATCCAGCGAGCCGTCCCATTCCCAGCCATCCACCGACGCGTACAAGGTAAAGAAATCGTACATGTTCCACATCATAGCCAGCTTGCGCTGCACATCCTGCACATCTTTATCCTTGAGCGCAAAATCTTCTCCATTCATGAGCGGGCTGCTCATGAGCAAAAAACGCAGCGCGTCAGCGCTATATAGATCCATCAACTCATTAGGATCGGTATAGTTCCCGTACTGTTTGCTCATTTTGCGGCCATCATTACCAGCAAGGTTGCCGGTAACGTTCACGTGCTTGTAGGCATGCTTGCCAAATAGCGCGACGTTCACGGCGTGCACATAGTAAAACCACGCGCGAACCTGCCCCACATACTCAACAATGTAGTCGCCGGGATAATTCGCCTCAAATTTCTCGACGTTCTCAAATGGGTAATGAAATTGTGCAAAAGGCATACTGCCGCTCTCGAACCAGCAGTCCATCACTTTGTCGATGCGCTTGTAGTGCACGCCTTCGAGATCGAATTCGATATCGTCTACCCATGGCCGGTGGTAATCTTGAAGCTCCACACCACTTAAATCTTTAAGCTCGGCATAGCTGCCAACTACTTTTACATGTTCCTTGCCAGCCTTGTCCGTACCCTTCCAGACCGGCATGGCCGTCGCCCAGAACCGGTCACGGCTGATATTCCAATCTGGTGCGCTTTCGACCGTTTTATGGAAACGACCTTCTTTGAGATGTTCCGGGAACCAGCTGACATGCTCATTTTCGTCAAGCATAAGCTGACGCTGACCGTCGATGTCGACAAACCAGCTGGGATGTGCTCGGTACATGAGACGAGTGCCGCAGCGGTAACAATGCGGGTAGCTGTGCACCACGTACTCAACCTTCCACACTACGCCGCGGTTATGCAGTTCCTTAGCAATCGGTTTGTTGGCTTGCCAGACGTTTTGGCCTTTCCAGTCGCCTTCTTTGTAAAAACCATTCTCGTCGATTATGCTTACAAATGGGAAGCCGTTTTCCTTGCTGAGCGCATAGTCTTCCTCACCGTAAGCCGGAGCCAGGTGCACTATGCCCGTGCCCTCTTCCATACTCACATAATCGGCATGCCAAATTTTGTGTGCAGATCCACCCCTGTTAGCAAACAGCGGCTCATAGCTTTTGCCCACCAGCTCGCCGCCCTTAAGCGTACCGAGCAGTGTAAACGGCACGGCTTGATGCTTGTCATCGGTCAGCACCCGCTCCAGCAGTTGTGTCGCCAGAATGAGCACTGTGCCGTCTTCCAGTTTTACTTCGCTGTAGTCTTCGTCTTTGTTAACAGCGACTGCCGTATTTGCCGGTAGGGTCCATGGCGTAGTAGTCCAGGCAAGCACATAGCGTTCTTCACCCGCAAGTTTAAACTTCACGAACACGCTTGGGTCAGTGACGTCTTGGTAACTACCCGCATCCATGGTGACTTCGGCCTTGCTGAGCGGCGTGGCGTCGCGCGTACAGTACAGCAGCACCTTTTCACCCTCGTAAATCTTACCCTTATCGTACAGCTGCTTGAACGCCCACCAAACGCTCTCCATATAGGGTTTATCCATGGTGCGGTAGGCGCCCTTAAAGTCGACCCACCGGCCAATGCGGTCAATGGTGTCTTCCCACAAATTGCCGGTCTGCACCATGTTGTCACGACATGTAGTGATGTATTCCTCCAGGCTAATCTTGGTGCCGATGTCGCGCCGATCTGCAATACCGAGTTTCTTTTCGGTAAAGACTTCTGCTGGTAGACCATGACAGTCCCAGCCCCACACGCGCTCCACGCGCTTGCCTCGCATAGTCCAGTAACGCGGTACAACGTCTTTCGCGGTAGACGCCAGCAGTGTTCCGTGGTGCGGCACACCGGTGATGAACGGCGGCCCGTCGTAGAATACATAGGCATTGTCCTTCGACCGGCTTTCAACCGATTTTTCAAACGTCTTGTCCTTTTTCCACTTCTTAACAAGGTCTTTCTCGTATTCAATGGCCTTGCGGCGTTGTCCTGCCTGAAATTTCATACACCCATCTCCTTCAACTTATCCTTCAATTTATGTGCAACTTGCGCGTGGGCAGCCTCCGAAAAGTGCAAACCGTCCAATCCTCTTTCTAAATCTCCGAGGTCAACCACCGACGCGTCGAAGTGTTTCATGATATCCGCTAGTTCGGCCCAAATACCCGGTTCCGACTGAGAGTGGTTCTCCGGAATTACGTACAAAATTTTCGAAGGTCTACCGCCCTCAATGTCCTGCAAGTCTCTAATTGCCTGCTCGTACCACAGCAGATCATTCGCAATATCCTGCGCGCTTCGCCCATACTTCGCCTTCAAATCGTTAGTGCCAAGTGCGATGATCACCAGGTCAACCGGTGAAGTACTTCGATATATGACCTCAAAGCTCGGCCGACCATTCATGTAGATACGTTCATCCAGTTCACCCGCAACCCGTCCACCTAGGCCCTCCTGAATAATTCGATAGCTATCGCCCAGCATTTTTTGCAGCACATTAGGCCACTGTTTTTTGTCCTCCATGCGCCTCCCATCACCGATTGACCCACGTGTATTGGAATCGCCGTAGCACAATATCCGCTTCATACTTACTCCTTGCAAATAAAAATCACCTCTTTTAGATTCTGGAATCCGCTAGGCTAGCGGACGGTACCATCCAGATTCCAAAAGAAGTGACTGCTGCACTCTTTGGCGCTTGTTTACCTGATCTGACGTGTCAGTCCCGGCAGGTTTTACTTCGGTCAATAGTATAACGTTATTATACTCTCCCGGTTCTTCCCGCTGCTTCGCGGTTGATAGCCGCTCACGTAGCTCTAAAAACTACAACGCATTATAGCTCTATGATACCTCTTGAGCGCCGCGTTTTCAATCCTGGTACGAGTGCAGGTAGCCGGCGACTTCTTCTTGCAACGGCAAGCTAGCGCCTTCCCAATGCTTGACGTAACCACCATCATCATCAGTAACCATTATGGCCGGCTGGTTCATGATGTCATACATACTGGCCACGGCCGTGCCTTCGGGGCTGTCGTAATCGACAACCCGCAGATGGCGGTCATCGACGCTGTACACTTCCCGCAAGTCGCGCAGAAATTCCTCCACACCGCGAGCAAACTCCGAATTCGGCCGATACAACACAAGCAATTTCATTACTTCCAGTTTACCACAGACGTTGAGGGTCCAGACAAACGCATAGTGGATACCAAACGGAAGCGCAGCCGGTGTAGTGTGGCAGAAATACGGTACTGTGCTACATGGGCAAATCAAAAAAAGGCTCTCCAGCGGAGCCTTTTTTTGATTGTAGCTAGCGCACTATGAACAGCCGCTAGTCGAGCCACAGCTTGAGCACACATAACAGCTACCGGCACGCTGGGTCTGGTTGCCGCAGTTGTAGCACAGCGGCGCATTCGAGTCCTGAGCGGTCTGTGCCGGCTCAGGTGCGGAAACGGCTGGTGAGCCGGCCGGCTCGCCCGCCGCAAGTCCCGAGATCCCCACAACCATTACCTGCTCCGGCGATGCAACCTCGAGCAGACTAGTCTGCGCTTCAGGCATGTCATCCAGGCTGGCCAGGCCGAGCTCCAAACGGTCATCAAAGCTCAAGTAGTCCAGGGCTAAACGACGCATGACGTAATCGGTAACCGAGCTGGCGGTACGGATTTCGGTGTCGTCGGTGATGCCACTCGGTGCGAAGGTTGTACCACGTAGCGTTTTAACATAGCTTTTGAGCGGCACGCCATACTGCAAGCCATGGCTTACACTGATGGCAAACGAGTCTAGCAAACCGCTTAGTGTACTGCCCTGCTTGCTGACGCGCATGAACAGTTCGCCCGGCGTGCCGTCTTCGTATTCGCCGACCGTGAAGTAACCCTCGAGATCGGCAATCTGGAATTTGTATGTCTTGCTCACACGTACCCTGGGCAGGCGACGACGTACCGCGCCCTTGACGACGATGCGGCCATCGAGCGTCGGGTCAACGGCTGGAACTGCGACCGCAGCAATCATGGCAGGCTCAGCTTGTTTGCCACCATCAGCTTTAGCATCTTCCTTTTTGGCCATGCTGAGCGGCTGCGCAACTTTGGTATTGTCACGGTAAATAGCCACAGCCTTCAGGCCCATCTTCCATGAGTCCATATGCAGTTGCTCAACATCCTCGATAGTCGCTGTAGCCGGCATGTTAACGGTCTTGCTGATAGCACCCGACAGGAACGGTTGTACCGCAGCCATCATTTTGACGTGGCCAAGATAGTGGATTGGGTTATCGCCCATGCTGCAGGCAAAGACCGGCTCGTGCTTTTTCTGCAGGTGCGGCGCGCCTAGGATTGTCTTTTCAGTATCGATGTAGGCCACGATATCGTTGATCTGCTCTGTACGATAGCCTAGCGCCTTGAGAGCACGCGGCACGGTCTGGTTCACGATGTGCATCGTACCGCCGCCGACCAGCTTCTTAACCTTCACGAGCCCCAGGTCGGGCTCAATGCCGGTCGTATCACAGTCCATCATCAGACCAATGGTGCCGGTTGGAGCCAGCAAGGACGCCTGGCTGTTCCGTACACCGTACATTTCGGCAAGCTCGTTGGCTTCGTCCCAAGACTGGGTGGCAGCGCTCAACAGGTCTTCGGCAACCATGCCGGCATCAATATCGTTCACCGCTTGGCGGTGCATGCGCAGGACTTGCAGCGTACCTTCCCGGTCCTTGCCGTAACCGGCAAATGGACCGACTTTCCGGGCAATCTTGGCGCTCGTAGCGTATGCGTGGCCGGTCATCAGGGCGGTTACCGCGGCAGCTTGGGCACGACCCTCATTACTGTCATACGGTAAGCCTTGAGCCATCAGCATAGCGCCCAGGTTGGCGTAGCCTATACCGAGCTGGCGGTAAGCCCGGGCCGTTTTGGTGATACGCGGTGTCGGGTACTCGCTGTAGCCTACTAGAATTTCCTGCGCGGTGAAGATAAGTTCTACCGTGTGCTTGAACGCAGCAATGTCAAAGCTAAAATCATCGTTCAAGTAATGCAGTAGGTTGATGCTTGCCAGGTTACAGGCGCTGTTATCCAGGCTCATGTACTCCGAACATGGGTTGCTGCCGTTGATGCGGCCCGCAACCGGTGTGGTGTGCCATTTGTTGATGGTAGTGTCGAACTGTAAACCCGGGTCAGCACACTTCCATGACGCTTCGGCAATTTGGCGCCATAAATCACGTGCCTTTACCGTGCGAACCGTTTTCCCGGTTGTCACTGCCTTGAGGTCCCAATCAAGATTATCCTCAACCGCCCGCATGAATTCGTCAGTCACACGTACCGAGTTGTTGGCGTTCTGGTATTGCACGCTAAAGATGTCTTTGCCATCCAGGCTCATGTCGAACCCGGCAGCTTCGAGGACGCGTGCCTTATCCTCCTCGATAGACTTACACCAGATGAATTCCTCGATATCCGCATGGTCGATATTCATGATGACCATCTTGGCAGCACGCCGAGTTTTACCACCTGATTTTATAGCCCCGGCTACCGAGTCGGCACCGCGCATGAAGCTCAAAGGCCCACTGGCACGGCCGGCGCTCTTACCCAAAGGCTCCATGCTGGAACGGATAGAACTGATGTTAACACCCGAGCCAGAACCGCCCTTAAAAATCATACCCTCATCAGTGTACCACTGCAGAATCGACGGCATAGTGTCTTCCACATGCAGGATAAAGCAGGCACTGGCTTGCTGGGCACGCTCCGGTGCACCGATGTTGAACCACACCGGCGAGTTGAACGCGGCCCGCTGCGTGGACAATATGTACTTCAGCTCTTGGCTGAATGTCTCGGCCTCATCCCCATCTTCAAAATAGCCTTCCTGCACACCCTGGCGAACAACGGTGTCAACCACGCGGTCAATCAGATGTTTCAGACTGGTTTCACGCCCCTCGGTGCCCGGCGTGCCGGTAAAGTACTTCTGTGCCACGATGTTAAGTGCGTTCAGCGACCAGGTTTCAGGAATCTCCACGTCCTTTTGCTCGAATACCGCCTCCCCGGTAAACGGATTTTTGATGGCCGCGTCGCGTTTGACCCATTTGAGCATGTCATATGCTTTGGACCTGGGGTCAGTAAAATACCGTGCCACACTGCTGTTAGTTACTTGTCCCATAGTTGTTACCCTCACTCCCTTTAGAGTTTACTGCATGACCGTCACCTCAAAACGGCCACATGTTTTGTTGTTTTTGTTAGAGCTTCTCGCAGAGCCGCGTCTGCCGGTTTTGTTATACTCCGACAGGGTTCGGCAAGCTCTCTCCGATCCTTAAAGCACACACAGGTTTTTAAGTTCCGGGGAGAGCCTACTGGCGCTGACCGCGTCGCTCCCTCATGTACTCACGATGACTCCGAGCGTCCTGCGCTCCCGTATCTGCGACAGCTCCTGTTCAAAACCGGCGATGTCCTTGAAGCGGCGGTAAACGCTGGCGAAACGCACGTATGCAACCTCATCCAGCCCCGGCAGACGCTCCATAACTAGCTCGCCTATGCGATCCGACAGCACCTCTGCGTCGCCGCAGCTATACAGCTGCTGTTCCACGGAATTCACCAAGTTTTCAAGTTGCATACTGGTGACGGATGTCTTTTCGCAGGCGCGATACAGCCCGGCCAGCAGTTTACTGCGGTTGAAGAGCTGGCGGGTGCCGTCTTTTTTTACCACTACCAGTTGCGGACGTTCCACTCGCTCGTAAGTAGTAAACCGGTAGCCACACGTGCTACAGGCACGGCGGCGACGGACTGCCTGGGAAGCATCCACATCGCGGCTTTCAATAACTTTAGTGTCATCACCGCTGCATTGGCCACATTTCATAGGCCTTGCCTCCTTATTTATATTGTTTTGAAAGGTGCGGCTAGCGTTTCCGCCCGTTTAAGCGCAGCGGATACTATATATAGCGTTCTATGAATTAAGATTACCCCCACGCATAGTGCAAGCGCAATAGCATTTGTGGTGTAGTTTTTACACAGTAACAGAGGTGATAAGAGAGGCGTTGGATAGCCTGCAGTATCTGTAGGTTCGTGGCTCGGCACACATAGTAGACACGGTACCGCTTATGCGCGGGTGACGCACTGCCTTTTCTTTACTTTTTGTCGTCGGGCTTGTGCTCCGCACGCTTGGTCAGTCGGCGCAGGAATGACGGGCGTTCCAGATCAATATCGTCGGCGTCGGCCGGAGACACGACCGCCTTAGGCTGCTCGTCATCCGGTTCATGCCGGTCTTCCTCGTCTTCTTCCTTGATAGACCAGATGCTCGGCATGGGTTCGTCTTTCGCGAATTCCTTCACGGCTTCTTTGTGGTCTTTGAGGTCCGTGTCGTCGTCCGAATCATCCTGCCCAGCCGATGCGGCCACGGAGGCCGGTTCGGGGGGTGCCATAACCGAAGGCTCGTTGTCATCAGCCACCGGTGTTTCGCCCACAGGCATACCGGTCACCTGCCGGCTGGCAAAGTACGAAGCGTCAAAACCGGTCGCCACGACTGTAATAATAACTTCGCCTTCCAGCTCGGGGCTAATAGTAGCTCCAAAGATGATGTTCGCATCCGGATCGGCCGCTGCCGTGATAACCTCAGCCGCCGTGTTGATTTCGTGCATGCTCAGGTCGTTGCCACCGATGACGTTAAAGAGGATACCGCGCGCACCGTCAATCGATACCTCCAGCAGTGGGCTGTCGATGGCCTGCTGGGCCGCCTGGATAGCGCGATTTTCACCACTAGCCCGTCCAATGCCCATCAGCGCACTGCCCGCATGACTCATCACTGTCTTCACATCGGCAAAGTCCAGGTTGATCAAGCCATGCACAGTAATCAGATCAGAAATACCCTGTACGCCCTGGCGTAGCACATCATCAGCCACCTTGAATGCCTCCATGAGCGGGGTGGCACGGTCAATAGTCTGCAGTAGCCGGTCGTTCGGGATGATAATAAGCGTATCGACTGCACGGCGCAGATTCTCAACTGCTACCTCGGCGTTGCGACGTCGCTTTTCACCCTCAAACGCGAACGGCTTGGTTGCGAAACCAACCACCAATATGCCCATCTCCTGGGCGATTTTTGCCACGACATGTCCGGCGCCACTGCCCGTACCGCCACCGGCACCGATTGTCACGAATACCATGTCAGCACCCTCGAGCGCCTGTCGGATTTCACTGTCCGACTCCTCGGCCGCTTTCTGGCCAACCGTCGGGTCGGCACCAGCTCCCAGGCCGCGCGTCGTACCGCGCCCGATATGGATTTTGACGTTCGCCTTTGAATTCTGCAACGCCTGCGCATCGGTATTTATCGCCACGAACTCCACATTCTCGATACCTGCATCAACCATGCGGTTGATAGCAGCACCGCCCGCACCGCCCACGCCGACTACCTTAATGCGCGCAAACGTCTCAATTGCCGGATCTACTGCCTGTGCCATTGCGTTACCTCTTGCTCTCTACTCTTGCTGATGCCATTACTACCTACGAGTATACCGTACGGTCCTACCGGAGTTCAAGGTTGGTCGTATACATATTTGATAACACACCGTCACAGCTGAACAATGCGTGCTGCCATATTCGATATAATCCGCTGGGAGTGAGCACTAAATTATAAATTGTAGGCCAGGATGTCAGGCCTTAAGGCCTTAGGTGACCAAAAAACTTGCCCAAAGCTGCCTGCAAACTGCCGCCGACCACCTGATGTGTGGCCGCATGGTCATTCGTATACGGCGTGAGCAGAATGTCGAGCAGCATCAGGCCTGCAGCAGCCGCGAATGCCGGCGTATCCACCGTATCTACGAGCCCAGCCAAGCCACGTACTTTGCCGATACGAGCCGGTAGCTGCAGCTTATCGCGTGTAAAATCAGCCAATCCGGGTAACATCGCCGTACCACCAACTAGTACCACGCCGCCCGGCAGCTTGCGCGAACGATGAATGCGCTGCAATTCTTTGTCAACGTATTCCAGCAGTTCCTCAACACGGGCTTCCACAATCATGTTCACCTCGCCACCCGAAAACAAATATGCTTTGTCATCCACCACGACACGCACCGGTTTGTCACTGTCATCGCCAACACGCGCATGCTTCACCTTGACCGCCTCAGCTACTTCAAGATCGGTCTTGAGCCCGATTGCCAGGTCGTTCGTGATATGTGTGCCACCCATCGGTAAAACCGCCACGTGCTGCACTTCCCCGTCCTCAATCACACTCATGTTTGTCGTGCCAGCACCGATATCGAGCACGCAAGTGCCTGCTTCTTTTTGCTTGCGATCAAGTACTGCTTCACTGGCCGCGAGCGCGCTCACGGTATGATGTTTCGGCCGCACCTGCGCCTTTTCAAGCGCCAGGTTCAAATTGCGAACATTGGGGCTGGCCGCCGTCACGATGTGACAATCAACTTCCAGTCTTACACCGTGCATCCCTACTGGATCTTTCAAGTTGTCCTGACCATCCAGCCGGTAATTTTTGGCAAATACCTGTACGATTTCGCGGTTCGGCGGCAGCTTTACAATCGTGGCTGCTTCTTCCACACGCTCGCGGTCATCTACCGTAATTTCGCGGTCTCCACTGCTGATAGCAATCACGCCGCGACTGTTAATGCCCGCCACATGTGTGCCGTTCACATTGACCGTCGCCTGATGAATTTGCACACCGCTGATGCGTTCCGCCTCAGTAATTGCCTGGATAATCGTTTCGGCCGCATCGTCGATGTGCATCACCACGCCTTTGCGCATCCCTTGATTAGGCGCGCTGCCGTGGCCAATAACCGAGACAAGCGAAGGGTCTGACGCGTCGCGCGTACCGACCACACAACGGACAGCCGAGGTTCCAACATCAAGGCCTATAAAAGTAGGGGCGGCAGTATTGTCGCGCATGCACGCAGTATACTACGAGCGCGCCGATAAAAACATAAGCGTACCTGTTTTGATGAGTATGCAAGAATATTTGAGATGGATCGGCAACACGATACGATTACGAATACCGCTCACCCGCGTACAGTGTGATGCCTGAGCTGCAATTGCAGTATCGTATCGTGTTGCCACGCACGCAGGTCTATGCCTGTGTCAGGATTTCGCACCCATCTTTGGTAACCAGCACCGTGTGTTCGAATTGTGCTGATCGGGAACCGTCGACCGTCAGCAGCGTCCAGCCGTCGTGCGCCTGAAAAATCCGCGGACTACCAAGCGTCGTGATGGGTTCGATGGCAATGGTTTGGCCAGCTCTTAGTACGGGGCCGGTTCCAGCATGACCGTAATTCGGGATCTCCGGATCTTCGTGCAGTTCACGCCCCACGCCGTGCCCCACCAACTCGCGCACAATGCCCAGGTCATACTGGCGCAGCACCTTTTCGATAGTCGCCGAAATGTCGCCCACCCGCACACCGTCATGCACTGCGTCGATACCGGCCTGGAGTGCTCGTTCCGTGCCTTCCAGCAGCCACCGGCCGGCCTTGTCGGTTTTTTCCGGGCCGCCGATACTCACGGTAATACCCGCGTCGGTAATCATGCCCCGATACTTCACACCAAAATCAAAATTTACGATGTCGCCATCACGAAACGGACGGTCGTTCGGGATGCTATGTTGCACTTCATTGTTAGTGGATATACAGATAATATCCGGATACGGCGGCGCGCCCGGGCCACCGTCCTGACCCCGAAACACCTGCTTGCCGCCGAGCCGTTCCAGCTCTCTGGCCGCCAACGTCGACATGTCTTTGGGTGTCGCGCCGGCCGTTACAGTATGTTGTATCTTTAGCAACACTAGAGCCAGAATCTTCCCGCTCTCTCTCATTGCCGCCAGCTCCGTGTCTGTTTTTACCGCGCTCGCAGACATGCTTCCACCGCCGTGTAGATACGTTCGTGCACTTCGGCAATCGGGCCCATGCCGTCAACCGTCAGGACCGGCACGTCGGTCATGCGATAGTAGTCAATCACGGGCCGGGTCTTATCTTCATAAATATCTAGCCGGCGGTTGATAACTGCCTCCGTATCTTCGACCCTGCCGCGCCCCGAAAGACGTGCGACTAGCTCCTCGCGTGGTACTTCAAACACCAGGACGCATTCAATTTTACGCCCCACTTTCGGCAGATAGCCTTCCAGCCATTTGACCTGCTGCAGGTTACGCGGATAACCATCTACCACGATCGGCCCGGTGCCTTTCACTGCCCGTACCGCCTCGTCCAAAACCTTATTAGTCAGCTCATCGTCAATCAGTTCGCCAGTTGCCAAGCGGTGCAACACCTCCCAATCTTCGGATTGGCGGAAGAGCTCGCCCGTGGACAACCAATACCAGCCGTTGCGCTTAACGAGCAATTCACCCTGCACGCTTTTGCCGGAACCCGGCGGACCAAAAAATAGAATCATCCTAGGCTAGTTACCTTTCAACCGTCGTCCTGTCATTTGCGCTATGCGTGCACCATCGGCCAGGCTGCCCACCTTAGCTTTGACTGCACCGATTACTTTGCCCATTGCCTGCACGTCCGCAGCACCCTGCTCTTTTATAACCTCATCAATCAACCGGGCCAGATCTTCATCATTCATTTGCTCCGGCAGATAGCTTTCGATAATTTTCTTCTCCAGCAGCTCCTTGTCGGCGCGTTCCTGGGAGCCACCTTGCACATACAAGTCAGCGCTCTCCTGGCGCTTTTTAACCTCTTTAGTTAGCAATCCCAATACTTCGTCATCGGGGATACCGCCTGTCTCGCGCTTTTTAGCTGCCACATCAGCGTACAAAATGACACTCTTCAACCCGCGCAGAGTATCGACGCGAACCGAATCACGTGCCAGTAAGGCGGCTTTCAGGTCGTCGTCAATTTGTTGACGTATGGCCACTGCGCTTATCTCTGGCCGAGCTTAATTTTCTTGAGCTTAAGAGCCTTACGCTGGCTGCGGATAATCGCCTTCTGGCGGCGGTCACGCTTACTTATGGGCTTTTCGAAATACTGTCCTTGTTTAACGGCAATGATCAGGCCACTTTGCTGTACGCGGCGATTAAAGCGGCGGACCAAATTTTCGGCTGACTCTTTGCTGTCTTTACGGGTTACTTCTATCATGTGTGCCAGTATACCGTAACAGGGGCGATCGCGCAAGCGTACAGATAGCAAAACGTGTGTTTGAGTTTAGGGCAAGCCACTGAGATAGAGAAAACCCACGCAGGTTTCAGGTACTCAACAGAAGTACGGCCGGACCGGTGTACTGTGTAGGTGCGATAATTTTTAAATATTGCAGCTTAGACAGCATACCGTCAGCGCATGAGCAGTACCTGAAACCTGCGTGGGTTTGAAACTTGCTAAGAAACGTGGCGCTTGGTTTGGGTGCGCTGGCTTTTGAGTACGATACTCTGGAGCTCTTTAAAGATAATGAACTGTTTGTTGGTGTGATACATTTTGGTGTTGCCCTGCTTTTCGCTGATCAAAAAGCCAGCCTTCTCCAGCCGCTTGAGCTCGCGCTGGATGTTCCCCGCATCTTCCTTGATAAGTTTAGCGAGACCCCGAACGTGCGTCTTGAAGTCAGGATATTTCGCATAGATTACGATAATCTTGCGGCGGACTCGTGAGGTGATAAAAACATCTAACATATGCTGAAAACCTGTATAACCCCGATACTCTCAAAGTTGTATTCCACTTATTGTCTTTCCGACAACGTGCTTTCTAGTATAGCCTGCCCTGAATACGATTTCAACAGATTTCTTGAGAGGGAACCCTGTGATATAAAAATTGATGACTATAGCAAACGGATTCGAGGTATCAAGTTAGGGCGCAATTTAAGCTATGTAGATAGATTCGCAGCTGAATGATATTAATGGTTGCCTGTACCGTATCGCGGTAAGGACGCTGATTACATAAGACCGCAAAGATCACCCAAAGTGAGGTCGGAAAGTCGACTAGCGAGACCTTAGGCTTGATGGGCAGCTTCGCGCACGCGGACCCCCTTGAACCGGAACGTGCCGGGCTGGCTAACATCTACCTATATACTTAAGGCATGTACTACTACAAGGTGTTGGTGGCGACGCAGGCCTACCACGGCAACGAAGCGCTCACCTATTCCAGTGAGACGGCGTTGCATGTTGGTGCGCTCGTCAAGGTTAGTTTGCGCGCACGGCCGGTTCTAGGTATTGTGGTGCAGGCCGTCAAAAAGCCTGATTTTGCAGTCAAGCCAGTGGCGGCGATTGCACCGTTCCCGCCGCTAACTGCTGCACAGCTCGAACTTTTGCGCTGGTTGTACGCATATTACCCAGCGCCGCTCGGCGCGGTCGTGCGGCTGTTCGTACCACCAACCGAAGTACTTCCAAAAAAAATAGAAGCTACTGTGATAGCACCGACGCAATCATCTGTTAACATAGCAGATTTTCCACCGCTCAGCCCGGACCAACAAAACGCCGTGCAAGCTATTACCGGGCCAGGCACGTTCCTGCTGCACGGCATAACCGGCAGCGGTAAATCGCGCGTGTATATCGAGCTGGCCGCACGCGCTTTGGCCACCGGTAAATCGGCTCTGGTGCTCACGCCCGAAATTGGCCTGACCGCACAGCTGACCGGAACATTCCGGCGCATTTTTGGCGATGCTGTGTATGTGCTGCATTCGCGGCTCACGGCCACTGAGCGGCGTGATATTTATTACGAGCTGCTCGCACGCGAGCAGCCAAGCATTGTCATCGGCCCGCGCTCCGCATTGTTTTCGCCACTACGCTCTTTGGGACTCATCGTGTTGGATGAGGCACACGACGGAGCCTACAAAAACGAATCAGCGCCGCACTATCAGACAGGCCGTGTCGCGGCCAAATTAGCCAGTTTGCATAGTGCCACGTTAGTGCTTGGATCAGCCACGCCCGCAATTGAGGATTATTATCTGGCGGAAGCCAAAGGTCGACCGATCGTCACCATGTATGAGCTCGCCCAGCCGACTGATATGGTAGTCACGTTCGAGACTATAGATATGCGTAAGCACGAGCTTTTCAGCCGCAGCCCGCTACTCAGCAACACGCTGCTTACACACATTGCCGTGGCCATGCAACGCGGCGAACAGTCGCTGGTATTTTTGAACCGCCGCGGTACTGCCAACGTGGTGCTTTGTAGCAATTGCGGTTGGCAGTCGCTTTGTCCAAATTGTGATTTAGCGCTTACCTATCACGGTGATTCGCACGAGCTACGCTGCCATGTTTGTGGCTTCCTAAGCAAACTTCCGACAACCTGTCCTGTGTGTAATTGCGCACAGATTTTGTTCAAGAGTGCGGGTACTAAATCAGTGGTGGAAGCTCTTTCCAGACAGTTTCCCGCTGCCCGTATCCAGCGCTTTGACACTGATGTCAAAAAGGCTGATCGGCTGGAGCAGCATATACCCAATTTGGCCGCCGGTAGTGCCGACATCATCGTCGGTACACAAATGGTTAGCAAAGGCCTGGACCTGCCCAAGCTTTCCGTCGTTGGCGTCGTAAATGCCGACTCTTCCCTACTCATTCCCGACTATACGGCAGCCGAACGCACCTACCAACTGCTCGCACAAGTCATCGGGCGCGTCGGGCGCGGCCACCGGGCAGGCACTGTGGTCGTCCAAACTTACGACCCCGAAAACGTTACACTGCAGTCGGCCATGCATCGCCGCTGGCAGGAGTTTTATAAGGCAGAGTTGCATGAGCGCAAAACCTACAAGTTTCCGCCATACGTTTATTTGCTAAAGCTGCGCGTGCTGCGGGCCACAAGCAAGTCTGCCGAGAAAGCTGCTGGGGTACTAGCCGGAACGCTGGCTGCACAGTATCCGGGCATCACCGTCGATGGTCCCGCACCGTCGTTCCATCCGCGCGAACGCGGGCGGTACTGCTGGCAGTTGCTGATAAAATCTTCCGGCCGGAGCGTACTCATAGACATCATACACACCCTGCCCTCTGGCTGGAGTTATGACATCGACCCCATCAACCTGCTTTGATTTCCGCCTTCAGCCGAGAGGACCAGTCGAGCCTCATCATTGCAGTTTGTGTTAAGCATCAGCCAGCGAATCGTATGCCTGTTTGCAGAGTACACTATGCTTGAATCACCGCTGGTAATTCAAATGGCGCGTTCCGCTTGAATCAGCCTAGAAACCGATTCCACATTCTCTGCAAACAGGCATACGATTCGCCCACCACCTCTGATATAATGGCAGTAATGCAAAATACACTCATCAGCCTGCCCAATCCACACCTGCGCCAATCTTCCAAAAAAGTCGGTATTGTCGACGAAAGCATCAAAGAACTCATCCGGCACATGGAAGACATTGCGCTTGAGTGGGAGGCCAGTCGTGAACACGAAGTAAGTGTTGCCCTGGCCGCCATCCAGATTGACGTGGACTTGCGTGTTATCGTCGTACGCAACGATTTCGACAACAAAGAAGACACTATGTTTCATGCACTCATCAATCCGGTCATCACCAAATACGAAGGCGAATTGCTTGAGGATTATGAGGGCTGCCTAAGCGTTAAAGATTTGTACGGCCTTGTGCCACGCTATAGCAAAGTGCGAATCAAAGCGCTGAATCGGGCCGGCAAAGCAGTTCGCTTTAATGCGGAGGGGTTCCTAGCTCGTGTCCTTCAGCACGAGATTGACCACACTAACGGTAGAATGTTTATCGACCATATCAAAGACTCCACGGACGCGTTTTACGCGCTGGATGCCGACGGTAACCTGCAGCAACTCGATTACGATACAGCCATCAAAAACAACAAAACCCTGTGGAGCGAGTGATGGATGAGCCAATCGTTTTTTTTGGCACAGGGCCGGTAGCAGCCGCGTCGCTGGAATTGCTAGCCCAAAGTTTTACCATTGAAGCCGTAGTCACTAAACCGCGGGCAGCGCATCACCACGGCGATATACCCGTGCAGGACATGGCAGCCAAATTGGAGCTACCCGTGGTCGAGGTCACGAATAGGCAGACAGTTTCTACTGGCATTGTGCCAGGGCGCTTTAAGAGCAGGCTGGCTGTGCTGATAGATTTCGGCATCATCGTGGAACAGAGCGTCATAGACACTTTTCCGCTCGGCATCGTCAACAGCCACTTTTCTCTGCTGCCGCAGTGGCGCGGAGCAGACCCTATTACATTCGCGATTTTAAGCGGACAGGACAAGACCGGTGTCAGCCTGATGCTTCTGGTGGCTGCCATGGACGAGGGGCCGCTACTGGCCATAGGCGAAACGGACCTACAGCCGAATATAACAACGCCTGAGCTGACAGATGCGCTCATCGCCTTAAGTGCCGCCCTCATCGAAGACGTACTGCCAAAATACGTTGCCGGTAAGCTTAAAGGGACTTCGCAAGCGCAAGTGGCCGCAACCGTTGACTACAGTGCCAAACCGACCTATTCACGCAAGCTCACCAAGGAAGACGGCATACTTGATTGGAATAAGCCGGCCGCACAATTGGAGCGCGAAATCCGCGCCTTCATTGAATGGCCCAAAAGCCGCACCATGCTTGGCGGACATGCGGTGATTATTACTCAGGCCCATGTTGAAACCGGCGAAGGCACACCCGGCAGTGCTTGGTTACATGAGAAGCATCTGGGCATGTACTGTAGCAAAGACGTATTGATGATCGACCGGCTCAAGCCCGCCGGCAAAGGCGAAATGAGTATCGAGGCGTTTCTGGCCGGCTACGGCAAAGATTTGCGATAAAGTTACAGCGGACTATTACCTCTCGCCGGCGCGCATTTTTTCTCTTAGTGTAAGAACACCTCGGGTTCGGTATATATTCTGGCTAACCGCCAAGGTAGCAAATGTTTGCATAGCCATCCACCCTCTAGCCAAAATAATATATCCGCCCGATGGTGGATATATTATTTTGGTGGAGTATGGGGGACTCAAACCCCCGACCTCGGCAATGCGAATGCCGCGCTCTAGTCAACTGAGCTAATACCCCTCGAATATTTTAAGTAGCACGCTGATCCTGGTGGCCACCAGGTCCGGCGGGCGGTTGCTGAGTCGGGAACTGATAGATTTGCCGACCACCCATTCCCTGCCCTTGCCCATCTTGGGCAGGCTGCTGAGGCTGAGCCGGTTGTTGCGATGGCGTCCAATAACCAGCCGGATCCGGCTGGTTAACCGAAGTGGTTTGCGGTCCTGACTGTGCTGTCCCGGCGGATGGCGTGTGTGTATACGGCTGCGCCTGATGGTGCTGGGGCACCTGGTGTGCGGGCTGGGCGGCAACCGCCGGTTGTTGGGTAGACTGAGTGACAGCCGTTTGCTGCCCGGCAGGCGTACTGGCCGTCATAATCTGCGGTGCCATCTGCTTGATTTCGGCTTTCAGTTCCTCAAACACCTGATTCACCACTTCCTTATAGTTAGGTAGATTAGTCTCCAGCCACTGCAGCGCCTGCGCCTGATTGGCATCACCGCCGGTATCAATGAATCGCTCGAATTCATCGAGCTGCTGATCTGTCATTTGGTTGGCGAGCCGCGTACCGACACGCAGCTCCAGCGTGTCGTAGATATGCTGGAGCATCGTTTGCTTTTGGTCGGCCGGCAAGCCGCCCAACCCCAGTTCATCCAGCAAATTATTATCGAGTTTCAACATATAAACCTCATTATACTCCGACTGTATGACCTATGTAGCTGAGTGCTGTTTGGAATGAAAATCGAGCACCGGAACGTGGGCGTATTAGAAATACAACGGAGTGAGGAGTACAGATTCTCGCCCAAAATGTACCAGCCACGTAGGTCACAAGGTACGCTCCACAGTTTCGCGTGTAAAGAAGCTAACCCGGTCGCCCAGCTCAAGTACCAGCCGGTTCGCGGTTTTCAGGCTGACGCCGCCCAACTCGCCTTCCGCTAAATCAGTCGCGGCGTTCGGCCCGCGCTTCAAGCCCGTAAGTTCCGCTTCACCAACCAGCTGTTTGCCACGGTAAATCCGCACGAACGCCGGTGCCTTTAGGATGCCGCTTTTGACTTCGCCACCGGCAATAACTTCAGTTTTAGTCGTTTTGAATATGCCCTTTACTTCCAGCTCGCCCATATCCTTTTCGACAATTTCGTCGATCAGGAGCTTACTAAGCTCAGTCTTTACATCATCTATAAGCTCATATATGACGTTATAAAGCCGGATAGACACTTGATCTCGGCTAGCTAAACGCCGTATGTTAGGCGCCGCTGTGATATTAAATCCGTAAATAATCGCCTCGGCACTGTGAGCCAGATGGATATCGTTCTCGCTCACCACGCCCACGCCAGAGCCCACGATGCGCACCGCAACCTCTTCGGTTTCGACGCTCTTGAGACTGTCAGCCACGCTGGTAAGCGAGCCTTGCACGTCTGCCTTAATAATAATTGGTAGTTCCTGCAGTTTGTCGGAGCGGGAGATAATGCGCAGCAGCTCTGAACTGCTCATGTCCGAACGGCCGCCACCGTTAGCACGTTCAGACGCCACGCTCGCTGCCTGTGTGCGTGCTGCTTTTTCGGTCGCGACCACACTGAACGCATCACCGAATTCCGGTAGCGTCTTAAACCCGCTGATAACCACCGGTGTGCTCGGACCAGCCTCCTTCACAGGCTTACCTGCTGTATCTTCTAGGTTACGTATTTTGGCATACGTGCCGCCCGCCACGATGAAGTGGCCAGGCCGCAATGTTCCCTCTTCAATGAGGGCATGAGCGATTGGTCCGCGGCCGGTTTCCACATGCGCTTCGATGATCAGTCCCCGCGCCGGTACGGTCGCATCAGCCTTCAATTCTTCCACGTCCGCCACTAGCAGGAGCATGTCGAGTAACCCCGGAATTCCCTGCCCAGTTTTAGCGCTGACCGGCACGGCCACGATGTCACCACCCCATTCTTCAACCAGCAGGTTTTGTTCAGCTAGCTGTTGCTTTACTAGTGCTTCGTTAGCGCCTTCTTTGTCGATTTTATTGACGGCAACCACAATGCGCGTACCCGCGTTGCGGGCATAGCGGATGGCCTCGATGGTCTGCGGCTTTACTCCGTCGTCCGCCGCCACCACAATAATCACAATGTCTGTCAAATGTGCGCCATGTTCGCGAATCGCAGCGAATGCCTCGTGCCCCGGCGTATCCAAGAAGGTGATCAGGCGGCCGTTATGCTCAATCTGGTACGCGCTGATGTGCTGGGTAATGCCGCCAGCTTCGCCTTTCGCGACTTGCGCACCGCGGATAGCGTCAAGCAGGCTGGTTTTGCCGTGATCAACGTGGCCCATCACCGCTACCACGGGCGGTCGCTGCGTGGCATTTGCGCTGGCACTACGCTTTTCGCGCTTGACCGGCTCCGCCTCAGCCTTCTTATGCTCCAGTTCAATATCCAGGCCCAGTTCGCCTACAATGATCTGTGCAGTGTCGAAATCGAGCCGCTCGTTGATCGTGGCCATAATACCGTTTTTCATCAGCTCGCCGATCAGGCGTGTTACGGGTAAACGTAACTGCTCGGCCAGAGAGCCGACGGTGATGTTGTCTTCGATTTGGATTGTCGTTGCCACTCGTCACTCCCTTTCCGCCTGACGGCTAAGCTGATGTTTACAGCATTATTTTACTTCTGCTTCAAGCTGAGTGAGATCTTGCGCGCTTCGGTGTCGATGTCGAGCACCTTGAACTTCTTCTTCTCGTTCAGCTGGAAAATCTTTTCCGGGTCGATGTGATCATCATCACCCATTTCGCTGACATGTACCAATGCTTCCACGCTCGGGCTCAGCTGCACAAAGGCTCCAAACGGCGTGATGCGGGTGATCTTACCTTCCACGAGGTCGCCCTTGTTGAAGGCTTTGACCTCTTTCAGCCACGGGTCTTCACTCATTTGCTTCAAGGATAGACTCAGGCGATCCTTGTCGATGGCAATGATCTTTGCCTTAAGTGTTTCGCCGACCTTCACGTAGTCGCGCGGGTTTTCCACGCGCTCCCAGCTGATTTCACTGATGTGAATCAGGCCTTCAATGCCATCCACGTTCACGAATGCACCGAAGTCGATCACGCCGGTCACCACGCCCTCCACCACGTCGCCGACCTTTAGTTCGGCAAAGCGGGCCTGCATGTCGTCCTTAACCGCTTCCTTCTCAGAGAAGATAAGCTTGTTATCCTTGCGGCTGACATCCAGCACGCGGACGCGGATCGGTTTGCCGGTCAGCTGATTGAGCTTCTGCAGGATTTCGTCCTTGTCAGCACCACTTACACGTGGGTAGTGGCCAGCAGCCAGTTGGCTTACCGGCAAGAAGCCACGGATGCCTTCCAGCTCTACAAGCAGACCACCGCGGTTTGCGTCGTAAGGAGTAATCTCCACGATTTCACCGGCGTCAAAGATACGCTGGACTTCGTCCCAACCGCGGTCTTTGGCGGCCCGGCGCATGCTGAGCAACGCGTAGCCCTCGTCCATTTCCGGGTCGATGACACTGACAGTCACGGTAGCGCCCTCTTCCAGGTTCTGGCCGTGGCCGACTTCGCGGCGCATGACTACGCCGACGCCGCGCGGGCCCAAGTCAATCCAGACCTGATGCTTACGCACGCTCTCGACAGAGCCTTCGATGACATCTCCCGTCTCGAGTTGTTTGACGTCACTGCCAGCCAGCAGCTCGTCCATTGTTATTGTTGATGATTTTGGCATGTTCTTATGATGCCCCTTTCAAGTGTATTTCCTGCAGGCATCAGGGCGCCGTCGCCGGCACTCCTGTAAACGCCCATAAGATTGGTTCTTATTATACCAGAGGAACGGAGGTGAAGCAAAGCTTGCTTTGATTCACCGAGTACCGTGTGGTATCTCGGAGAGATACCGTAGGAACGGAGATAAGGCAAAGCGTGACTTGCCATACCAAAAACCAAATCATGGGCCAACTAAACAAACGAGAGACAGCGCTGTAACATGCGTATTAGAGCTGGCGTACCCCGCCCGGGGCAGTATCCGCATGCCTGAGCGCTGCTGCACTTATACCCATCCTTCCTAAGTCCTGCACCACTGTACCGTCAGGATCTCGCCTAGTCTCAGGTCGGAGCCTTATTGGCCCTACTGCCGCATCCATTTTGTCGCCCAAAGCTACTGCGAGGCGGAGCCCCTCAGCATCCAAGCCTATATCACCAGCCTTGAGGCCTTCCCAGCCTGTAGACGGCCGGGCTTCATCATCAAGATTATCCGGGAGCACATCAAGCCGCATACTCCATATGCCATCACCAAGGTCATCTGGGAGATAATCAATTTGCATTTTTTAACATTAGCATAATATTACCATATAGTCAAGTAGGGGCTCACCCCCAGCCTCCCGGCAAGCGCCAGGCAGAAGGCATACCATGCTACACTAAGCATATGTATTTGGGCATCGATATTGGGGGAACCAAAACATTAGTGGCAGCCCTGGATCAACACGGCGTAATCCTTGTTTCCCTCCGTTTCGAAACGCCACCGAACTACGATGATTTTCTAAAAGCCCTCAAGCACACGTTGCAAGACCAGATGCCCCTGCAAGACTTCCGTGCCGGTTGCATCGCCGCACCGGGCGAAATTGACCGCAAAAAGGGCCGGTTCGAGCAAGGCGGCAACCTTAAGTGGCAGCACGTGCTACTCCAACGCGACATCGAACGTATCGTCCACTGCCCCATGCTGCTCGAAAACGATGCCAGTCTGGCAGGGCTGTCCGAGGCCATGTTGCTCGAAGACAAGCACGCCAAAGTGTTATACCTCACCATCAGTACCGGCATCGGAGGGGGGCTTATCATCGACAAGCGAATCGATCCAAATATGGCCGATGTAGAACCCGGCCAAATGCTGCTCCAGCGCGGCGACAAGCTTATCAAGTGGGAAAGTTTTGCCAGCGGCAAAGCCATTTACGAACGCTACGGCAAAAAAGCCTCTGAAATCAGCAGTACAACCACCTGGCGGGCTATCGTCAAAGACTGGGTGCCGGGTTTTATGCAGTTGTTGGCAGTCACCAGACCCGATGTCATCGTAATCGGCGGCGGTGTGGGACATTACTTGCCCAAATATCATGACTTGTTGGTGGCGGCGCTCAACAAATACGCCACGCCCATGGTACCTATTCCACCCATCCTGCAAGCTCAGCGCCCCGAGGAAGCAGTGGTCTACGGCTGCTACGACCTGGCCCGGAGCGTGTATGCGTAAAACCGTCGAACGCCAGACTGTGGCAGCCAGCCTGGATACGCTCATCAGCCGCATAGCCGCGGATCATCCGGACTTTGCTTTTGTGGAAGGCGGGCGATTCTCGTGGCACGCCGGGTCTAAGCACGTTTCATTCAAAAAATCAGCCGCTACCAGCAGTCGCGGCGCCTGGGCGCTCCTGCACGAACTCGGCCACGGACTGCTTGGTCATGCCGATTACCGCTACGACATCCAGTTACTACAGATGGAAGCCGCTGCCTGGGCCAAAGCCCACGAACTTGCGGCCAATTACGAGCTAGAGATAGACGAAGACTACGTGCAGGACTGCCTGGACACCTACCGTGATTGGCTCCATCTGCGCGCCACCTGCCCCACTTGCTTCACCCGTTCTCTGCAAACCTCGCCGCGTTCCTATCACTGCCATAACTGTAGTGCCGAGTGGCAGGTCAGCCGCAATCGGCTTTGCCGCCCGTACCGTCTCAAAACCACCTAGAATGTCTTACCACCGGCTACTATTATTCATCCCTCTACCGCAAGCAAAACTAAACCTCGTAGGAAGGTTCGGGCAGTAAAGCGATCTGGCCGAGCTGGAGTTCGGTGCGCAGTTTCATCCAGATCTTACCCAGCGCATTACCGTTTTCCAAGTCACGATTTGGTCCCCACCCCCAGAAACTGTCTTTCGGTGAATCTTCTATGATTGCCCGATTACCCGTTTCGAGGAGCTTTTTCTGGACGTAGTAATGCTGGGAAACTTTTGCGCGAACAATTTCTTCCATGACACCTACTTTTACTTTCTCCCAATCAGCTGGGCGACGATGTTTGTGTACCTGACCGAACTTATACGCATCATGGGGAGAAATGGCGCTAAATACTGCTTCGGCAACTTCAGGTGCTGTGTCGAAAAACTTGCTTGCCTGGTACACATGCTCTACCGTTGGCCATAACCGCCCCCGCCACTCTACCTGGAAGGCTGAAAAGTTATCAAAGGGGTAGAAGTTACGGGGATAAAACGCGGCAGCTTCCTCTGACATATAAAGGAGGTGGTCGCGAGATTTGGGAAATGTCTCTGACATGCGCTTATTGTAAAGCAAAAGAGCCCCTTTCAGGGCCCTTTTGTAGTCTTGTCGTGGCTTAGCTTAAGCAGCCAGGTCGACATCAGTCTTCTTGGTGCGGCGACTAATGCGGCCACCGATGGCACCGTACTTGCGGGCGCGCTCGCGGCCCTCTTCGCCAGCGGCAAAACCGCCGGTGCGACCGTTCTGTCCACCCTTGGCACCGATCTTTGCGTAAAAGTCGCTGCCGTACTTCTTCTTGTTGGTTGCGGCGGCAGCCCTGCCGCCAGCTTTCGTTCCAGCCATGTTAGAAACACCTCCCATTAGTTATTTAGATTCGAAAAAGAGGGTTTATATAAGCCTCCACCGGCTTCTTAAACCCTCTCATCCTTTCGAATTATGCTTATGATAACACAGGCTAATGCTTATGTCAACACTTTCCTGCCCGTCCTGCACTTCGTTATACTGCCTGTGTGACGAAATACGCAGCCATGATCCGCGGCATCGGCCCCAGTAACCCAAACATGCACGGCCAGAAGCTTAAAATGGCTTTCGATAGCATCGGGTTTAGTGACGTGCGTCCAGTTATCACGAGCGGGAACGTGGTGTTTGAATCAGATATAACGGATACAGGAAGGCTTGAGAGTATGGTGGAGAGGGCCTTCCCTGAGCTGCTCGGCTTCAGTCGCGAGGTCTTTATCCGTTCTCAGTCTGAGCTACAGCAGCTAGTCGATGCCAATCCGTTTCCAGGAATTACGCAAGGACCTACTCACTATATTACGCTTACGTTTCTGAAGAATCAGCCGAAAAACATACCAAAACTCCCGTATAAGCCTGACGGTAAAGGCTTTGAAATACTTGCGCTGTACGACCGCGCCGTGACAGCCACGCTGGACCAAACACACGAAAAAACTCCCAATATGATGGCCTGGCTCGAACGTGAGTTTGGCAAAGAAATCACCACCCGCACCTACAAAACCGTATTGCGCCTACTTACCACGCTCAACAAAATGTAGCTACTTTGCAGTGGAATAGAAAAAGACTCCTCGTGAGGAGTCTTTTTCTATAATACGGCACCGTGCTATTTTCCCAGGGGTGAACCCCAAGTATTGTAACCGCTGAGAGGCTTAACTGCTGTGTTCGGTATGGGAACAGGTGTTTCCCTCTCGCTATGGGCACCGAGCCACAGGCTTGAGACACCCGCAAGCGGGGTTCTTAAGCGCAACCTTTTGGCAAAGCCAAGTTTCGCTTAGAGCGAAACCGGTTCCTACTCTTCCCAGCTCGTAATAAAACAAAAGCTGAGCCGAGATGATCGGCGTCCATACGACGGAAGTCGTATTTGAATGATCACATTTTGGTTTCAAGGGCCCATGATTTTTGTTTTAGTGCTCCTAAAACAAATGATGCGCCGGAAAAACCGAGATGTAAAGCAAATGTGACAAACATCACAGGTGTCGTTTGGTAGACACCAATAACCAGTCAATGCACTCCTCTAGCCTGCCCACCAACGGGGGTGAACGGACTAGAGAACGTAAAAAGTCAATGTCCCTATTAGTACGCTTCGGCTAAACACATTGCTGTGCGTACACCTTGCGCCTATCAACCAGATAGTCTTTCTGGGGGATCATAGGAAAATCTAATCTTGAGGCTAGTTTCGCGCTTAATATGCTTTCAGCGCTTATCTATTCCGCACGATAGCTACTCGGCAATGCCCTTGGTAGAACAACCGATACACCA
>Ga0265338_10000324_pt1 | contig 86866 bp, 96 predicted proteins | sample 42126metaG_FD_193579 | JGI IMG/M metagenome (GOLD analysis project Ga0265338, IMG submission 193579) | Rhizosphere microbial communities from Carex aquatilis grown in University of Washington, Seatle, WA, United States - 4-21-26 metaG | ecosystem: Host-associated > Plants > Roots > Rhizosphere...
TGCATCCGGCTCGACGGTGTGCCGCTCGCGCTCGAGCTCGCCGCGGAGCGAATGCGCTCGATGAGCCCGGAGTAGCTCGCCGAGCGCCTCCCGGAGCGGTTCCGCGTGCTGGCCGGCGCGCGGCGCTCGACCGATCCGCGCCACCGAACGCTGCGCGATCTCGTGCAGTGGTCGTACGAGTTGCTCACCGAGCCCGAGCAGCGCGTGTTCGAGCGGCTCTCGACGTTCGCGGGCTCGTTCGACATCGAACGCGCCGAGCTGGTGTGCGCCGGGCTCGGCATCGACGAGGTCGACGTTGCCGAGCTGCTGACCGCGCTCGTCGACAAGTCGATGGTAGTGATGGAACGCTCGGGCTCGCGGACGCGCTATTCACTGCTGGAGACGCTGCGGGAGTTCGGGCGCGACCGGCTCGCGGCCCGCGCCGAGTCGGCGGCGGTGCACGCGGCCCACGCGCACGTGCACGTCGAGTTGGCCGAGGCCGCGGGCGGCGGGCTCAACGGGCCCGAAGAAGCGCGGTGGACGCGGGAGCTCGACGCGGCCTTCGACGACATGCGCGAAGCCCACGCGACCGCGCTCGCCGGCGCCGACGTCGACCGCGCGTTTCGGCTCGTGGTCGCGCTGCGCGAGTACGCGTGGCGACGTATCCGCTACGAGCTGCTCGCATGGGCCGACGCCGCGGTCGTCATGCCGGGCGCCGACGAGCACCCGCGGTACCCGATCGTGCTCGGTGTCGTCGCGTACGGACGTTTCGTGCACGGCGAGCTCGACGCAGCCGTTGCGATCGGCGAGCGCGCCGTCGCCGCGGCGGAGCGGCTGGGCACGTCCACCGACGGCCTGGCCGAACGGGCGATCGGGAACGCGCTCTTCTACCGCGACGGCGAGACCGAGGCGCGACCGTGGATGAACCGCATGCTCGCGTCAATCGACGCCGAAGCCGCGCCGTGCATCACCGCGCACGCGAGCTACATGCTCTCGGTCGCCGAAACGTCGGTCGGCAACGGTGGTGCCGGCGCGAAACTCGCGGAGAGCGCCGCGGCCGCGGCCGCGAAGTGCGGGAGTCCGACCGCGCACGCGCAGGCGATGTACGCGCTTGGCCTGTCGGTCGAGCAGACCGATCCCGCCCGCGCGCTCGAGCTCCTGGAACGGAGCGTGCAACACGGCGAGACGGTCGACAACCGTTGGATCCGGGCCTTCGCGCTCACCGAGGCGTTGTGGATACGCGCGAAGTCCGGCGCAGCGATCGACGCGTTGCGCGGCTATCACGACGTCATCGACACGTGGTTCCGCGGCGGCGACTGGGCGAACCAGTGGCTCTCGCTGCGCCACGTGTTCGCGATCTTCGAGTCACTCGGCCACGACGAGGTCGCGGCGACCATCTACGGCGCGCTCGACGCGGCCGGCGTGCTGTACGCGTTGCCGCTCGGTCCCGGCAACGCCGACGACTTCGACCAGGCAGTCCGGCGGCTCTCCTCACGTCTCGGCGCCAACCGGTTCAAGGAGGCGGCCGAGCAGGGCCGGACCATGCGCGACGAGGAGGTCGTGAGGTACGCCCTCGCCGCCATTGCCGCCGCCACTCCGACGCCTGCCTCGATCGGCGACTAAACCTTTCGCCGACCCCTAGCGTCATCCCTGTATGGCCGGGCGCGGGTTCGACGAGTTCTACGCGACCCACTACGACGATCTCGCCCGGACCCTCACAATCGCGCTCGGTGACCGGTCAGTAGCGGAGGAGGCCGCGCAGGAAGCCCTCACGCGGGCGCTGCGCCGCTGGCGCCAGGTTCGGGCGCTCGATCGCCCGGCGGCGTGGCTCTACGTGGTGGCGATGAATCACGTTCGCGACGGCTGGCGGCGCGAACGGCGCGAGCCCCGCTGGGCCGGCGGACTCGTAACCGCGGCGGGCGACCCGAGCGGGGGCGTCACGACCGCGCTCTCGGTGCGGGAGGCCATCACGACGTTGCCGCCCCGCCAGCGCGAGGCGGTGGTGCTGCGCTATCTCGCCGATCTCCCGCTCGCCGACGTCGCCGACGCGATGGGCTGCGCGCTCGGAACCGTGAAGGCGACGTTGCACCAGGCCCTGGGGTCGCTGCGCGTCGAGCTCGAGGAGGATGACGATGCACACGGATGAGCTGCGAGCCGAGCTCGCCGATCTCGCCAACGAGGTCGCACCGTTCGAAGGCGATCCCGGCAGTGTCCGGCGTCGCGTCGCGCGGCGCCGGGCGGTGTCGGGATCGATCGCTGCAGTAGTTGCCGTCGCGCTCGTGGTCGCGGTCGTGGTCGGCACCCGCTCGGGCCCGAGCCGCGTGCGCGTCGCGGCATCGACCAAGGCGGTCGAGCTCGCGCGCCTTCCGAGAGTCGACGCGGCGGTCGTGCTCCCCGCCCGCGCGACGAGCGCCGACGTCGCGAACGTGCAGGCCGTGCTCGACCGGACCGACGCCGTCGAGTCGTATGCCCCGCTGCCGGCCCGGTCGCTCGCGCTCGCGCTCTACAACCACCTGGACAACAGCAGCACGCAGCTCCGCGCGCGCGTGTGCGGCGATCTCTCGACACGCGTCTTCGGGATCGAGCTCGCCCGGACGGTTCCGCACGCGATCTCACGCCTCGCATCCGCGATCGGCACGACCGCGACCGTTCAGTCGCTCGGTACCCCCAACGTCGACTCCGAGATCTTCATGCAGGTGCACGCGACCGCAGCGCAGGTCGCGGCGGTCCGCGCCCGGATCGCGCACGACCCCGACGTCATCAAGGACACCTTCCTGGATCACCGGGCCGCCTACGCGGAGTTCAAGCGGCTCTTCCACGACCAGCCGGTCCTCATCGAGAACGAGACGCCGCAGATGCTCCCCGAGTCGTTCCGGATCGAGCTCCGCGACGGCGCCTCGGCGAGCCAGGCCGCCGCTCGCTATCAGGGACTCCCCGGCGTCCAGAGCGTCAACCTCCCGGCCGCCCTCGAGCTCAGCGGCGGCGCGGCGGCGACCCTCGGCGAGAACGCCTGCCAACCGAAGCGGTGAGCAGGGCGAACGCGGAGAGCGTTGAGTCGGGTCAGGCGTCGGGGACGAGGGCCGCCGGTACGTCGACGCCGACCGGCGTGACCTCGGCAGCGGCACCTGCGATCTCCTCGGCCGACGTGGCGGCGGGGATGCCGTCGACCTCGGCTCCGCGTGCCGGGAGGTAGCGCAGCACGATGAACACACCGAGCAGCGTCGCGGCCGCCGCGAAGAGCACACCGCGGTGGAGTCCCGACACGAACGCGTTGTTGATCTGCGACACGAGCTTGGCCTGCGCCGCAGCCGGTACGTGCTTGTTGGTCGCGATGGCGAGCGCGGTCGAGAGGTCCTGGCGCGCCTGACCGAGCAGCTTCGCGGTGACCGGAACGTGCGCACCGGTGATGGCAGCGGCGACGCGCGCGCCGTACACGGAGGTCATCACACTTCCGACGACCGCGACACCGAGCGCGCCACCGACCTGGCGTGTCGTGTCGTTCATCGCCGAGCCGACGCCGGCCTTCGAACGCGGGAGGGATCCCATGATCGACTCGGTGGCGGGCGCCATCGTGAGACCCATCCCGAACGCCAGGAGCAGCAACCTCGGCAGCACGTCGCGGACGTAACCGATGTGGCTGTAGGGAAGCGTGCTCATGAACAGCAGCGACGCCGACGCGAACGTAAGTCCGGCGCCGACGACGAGCTTCGTCCCGAAGCGCTCGGCGAGCCGGGCGCTCGCCGGCGCGACGAACAGCATGATCCCGGCCCACGGGAGCAGGGCAGTACCGGCGCGCAGCGGCGAGTAGCCGATCACGAACTGCAGGTACTGCGTGAGCAGGAACGTCGCGCCGAACATCGCGAAGAAGATCAACATCAGCCCGGTGCTCGCGGCCGAGAACCGCGGGTTCTTGAAGAACTCCAGGTTGAGCATCGGATGGTCGGAATGCGACTCCCAGTACGCGAACGCGCCCAGCAGGACCGCCGCGGCCACGAAGGAACCGACGATGCGGCCGCTCGCCCAACCTTCGAGCGGACCGTCGATGATCCCGTACACGAGCGCGAGCAGACCCGTGATCGACAGCGTCGCACCGACCAGGTCGAGCCGGGGATGGGCGGGGTCACTCGACTTCGGCAGCAGGAACCCACCGGCGACCAGCGCGACCGCGACGATCGGCAGGTTCACGAGGAAGATCGAGCCCCAGTAGAACCGTTCGAGCAACAGGCCTCCGCTGACCGGCCCGAGCGCGACGCCGATGCCTGCGATCGCGGCCCAGTAGGAGATCGCGCGTCCCCGCTCCTCGGGCGGGAACACGTTGGTGATCAGCGACAACGTCGACGGCATGATGAACGCGCCGCCGATACCCATCAGCGCGCGGGTGGCGATGAGGTGACCCGGCGTCGTCGCGAACGCCGACAGCAGCGACCCGGTGCCGAACACGACCATGCCGAGCTGGAGTGCGCCCTTGCGCCCAAAGCGATCGCCGAGGCTGCCCGCGGTCAGCAACAAGCAGGCGAACACCAGCGTGTACGAGTCGACCATCCACTGCAGCTGGCTGAACGTGGCGTTCAGATCCTCCTGCAACCTCGGCAGGGCCACGTTGAGGATCGAGTTGTCGACGATGATGACCAGCAGGCTGAGACACAGCACGCCGAGGATCCACCAACGCTGGTTGTAGGCACGGGTCGTCCGGTCGAACGGGACCAGCTCGGAATGCGGCGGAGCGAGAGTCATGAGGCCTGGAACGCTATCGAGCCCCCAGGCCTTCCCGATCCGTGATTTCCCCCCGTGCCGCAGGTACGGGCGGTTCCGCGCCGCCGCGAGCCGGCCGCAGCGCCCCGTACCCGATCCGGGCGGCAGCCAGGCCGAACGCGATCGAGCCCACCGCGATCACCCCGTGCACCACCTTGAAGCCCATCGGGTGGTCCTGGTGGCCGATGATCCACATGAACGTGATCCACACCCAAAGCGTCCACGCGCCCAGTGCGATCAGCGTCCACGCGGCCCGGCGGCTCATGGGCCGCACCGTATCGGGTGGCGTCGAATCGTTCAGCGCGAGGCGCGTTCGATCGCGGCGAGGCACCGATCGATCGCCGCGGCCGAGGCGTTGGCCATCGGCATCCGCACATCGGGGGTCGCGATACGGCCCTGCGCGTGCAGCACACCCTTGAACACCGCCGGGTTCGGCTCGGCGAACGCCGTGTCGACCACCGGGAGGAGCGCCTCGGCGTGGTGGCGGCCGTCTTCGAGCTTGCCCGCGAGCCCGCACTCGACCATCGCCACGAAACGCGCGGTGCACACGTGCGCCGACGCGGTGATACCGCCGGCGGCGCCCATGCAGAGGAGTGGGAACGCGAGATAGTCGTCGCCGCTGAGGACACTGAAGCCGGCCGGCGCGTTCGCGAGCACCTCGAGCGTGTCGAGGTCGAGCGTCGCGACGGCCTGCTTGACGCCGACGACGTTGGGGATGTCGGCCAGCGCGAGGAGTGCCGCCGCGCCGAGCCCGCGGCCGGTGCGCGCGGGAACGTTGTACGCCACGATCGGGACCGGGCTCGCCTCCGCGACGACGCGGTAGTGCTCGACGATCGCGGACTCCGCCGGGCGGTTGTAGTACGGAGTGACCACGAGCGCGCCGACAACTGCGGGAATGCCTTCGAGGGCACGCGTCGCCGCGATGGTCGAGCGGGTGTTGTTGGTGCCGGTGCCGACGATCAAGGGCGCGCCGCGCGCCGCGCACACGCGAGAGCAGGCCTCGATGACCGCGCGCTTCTCGTCGGCGTCGAGCGCGGGCGACTCACCCGTGGTGCCGAGCGCGACGATGCCCGCGACACCGTCGGCGAGGTACTCACTGCACAGACGCTCGACGGCATCGACGTCGACTGCGCCGGATGCGTCGAACGGAGTGATGAGCGGGATCCAGACGCCGTGCACATGCAGGTCGCTCGCCATGGCCGAGAGCGTAGCCCCCGCCTCATCCGGCGGCCGAGCGGGATTCTTCGGCAGGTACGCTCGGAGCCTTGCCGCTCGCGCTCCAGATCGTGCTCACGGTCGCGGTCGGCGTCCTCGGTGGCGTGTTGTCGGGCATGTTCGGGATCGGCGGTGCCGTCATCACGACCCCCGCGATCCGGGTGCTCGGCGCCACCACCTTCCAGGCCATCGGATCGACGCTGCCGTCGATCCTGCCGTCGTCGATCTCCGGATCCCTGCGCTACAACCGGGAGCGGTTCATCCGGCCCCGGATCGTGCTGATCACCTCGGCGTTCGGAGCGCCGGCCTCGGTGATCGGGTCACGGCTCTCGCACTCCGTTCCGGGCAACGGCCACTGGCTGATGATCGCGACCGCGGTGCTCGTGGGATTCACCGCGTACCGCACCGCGTTCCCGGTCGTGCGGGCCGACGGCACGACCGGCGGGCTCGACGTGCTCCGCGACGAGTGGTGGATGCTGGCGCTCATCGGCGTCGCCGCGGGCGCACTCTCCGGACTCCTCGGCATCGGCGGCGGGATCCTGATGGTCCCGGCGTTCTCCACGTGGGTCGGCCTGCCGCTCAAGGACACGATCGCGACGTCGCTCGCATGCGTCGGCGTGTTCGCGATCCCGGGCACGATCACGCACGCGTTCCAAGGTGACATCGACTGGACGTTCGCGATCGCGCTCGCGGCCGGCGTGATCCCCGGTGCGCACATCGGTGCGCGCTTCACGATCGCCGCCGACGAGAAGCTGCTGCGCTACTCCGTCGGCTCCGCGCTCGGCATCATCGCGTTGATCTATGCCGCCGGGGAGGTCCTCGCGCTCAGGTGAGCTCGAACGCGCGTTGGAACACCGCGTCGAGCATGTCGGGCGTGAGCCGGCCCGTGAACGTGTTCTGCTGGCTCGGATGGAACGAGCCGAGCACCGTCACCCGCGCTCCGGGCACTTCGACCAGATGACCGAAGCGCGGTCGACGGGCCGGGAGCCCGGCGCCGAGCACGGGTGACGCCCGGAGCGCCGACCACGTCGCCTCGTAGCCGAACGCACCCAGCGCGACGATCACGCGCACGCGGTCGAGCAGCTCGAGCTCGCGTCGCAGGAACGGTGCACACTCGTCGCGTTCGGCGGGTGTGGGCTTGTTGGCCGGGGGCGCGCAGCGAACGGCGGCCGCGACGTACGCGTCGCGGAGCGCGAGCCCGTCGTCGACGGCCGTCGACTCCGGCTGATTCGCGAAGCCGCACCGGAACAGCGACGCGAACAGGAAGTCACCCGACCGGTCTCCCGTGAACACGCGGCCCGTGCGGTTGCCACCGTGCGCGGCGGGCGCGAGACCGACGATCAACATCCGGGCGCGCGGATCCCCGAAACCCGGCACCGGCCGGGCCCAGTAGGTCTCGTCGCGAAACGCGGCGCGCTTCTCGAGCGCGACCTCCTCGCGCCACGCGACGAGTCGCGGGCACGCACGACACCGCGTGATCTCGTGCGAGAGCGCGGTGAGATCACGAGCACGGACCTGGATCACGAGTGCGATCCTACGGCGACCGGCCGATACCCTCCCGGCCCGATGCGCGTGCTCCTGCTCGTCAATTCGACGGCGTCGTCGGTGACACCACGCAAGCGCGCCGCCATTCGCCGGATCCTCGCGTCGCGACACGACGTCGAGGTGGCCGAGACCTCGCGACGCGGGCACGCGACGCTGCTCGCGCACGCGGCCGCCGCCGACGACTTCGACCTCGTCGCGGTGTTGGCCGGTGACGGGACGCTGAACGAAGCCGCGGCCGGGCTCGTCCACACGCGCACCGCGCTCGCGCCGCTGCCCGGCGGTTCCACCAACGTCTACTCGCAGATGCTCGGCTTTCCCCGCCAGAGCAGCGACGCGGCGCGTGCGTTGCTCGACGCGCTCGAGCACGACTCACTGCAGCGGGTCGGCGTCGGCATGGCGGGCACGCGGCCGTTCCTCTTCTGCGCCGGCATCGGCTTCGACGCTTCGGTGATACGCAGGGTCGAGCGCCACTCGCGTTGGGTCAAGCGGGTCGCGTCGCATCCGCTCCACATCGCGGCCGCGCTGCGCACATTCTTCAGCGAAGCAGGCCGGAGCACGCACGCACAGCTCGACGTCGAGAACGGCCCGCACCTGCCCGACGTGCGCTTCGCGATCATCTCGAAGGCGACGCCCTACACGTATCTCGGTCGGCTCCCGCTCAACATCGCCCGCAACGCCGGCCTCGACACCCGGCTCTCCCTCACGGCGTTCACGCGTCTGCGCGCGAGCACGTTGATCGGTGGGGCGGCATCGTCGACCCGGTCGGGCGACTTCCTGGCACACCGCCGCGACGTGGTCGAGCTCGACGATCTCACGACGATCCGCGTCTCCTCCGAGTTGCCGTTCCCGTATCAGGTCGACGGCGACGACGCGGGCGACACGAACGAGCTGACCTTCACGTTCGTTCCGGACGCGATCACGATCGCGCGCCCGGGTTAGCGCCCACCCTCGATCGCGCCGATCACGACTGCGGGGACGTTCGAGATGATGACGTCGACTCCCGACTCGGCGAGTGCGCGCGCGTCGTCGGGATCGTCGACGGTCCAGACGCTGACCAGCAGACCCACCGCGTGGGCTCCTTCGATCCCGCCCCGTCCGGCCGCGATCGCGGCTTGCGCATCGGGGTTGAGCCATCGGTGGCCGTGGTCGGCGGCCGTGCGCGCCGCGGCGCCGACTTCCTGCCCGTGCGTCAACCAGCCGGTCGTCATCCGGCTCGCGGCGGTCTGCGGCACGAGGTCACGTGCCAGATCGATCGCGCCGATGTAGAACGACGAGACGATCACGTCGGCGTCGTGCCGGGCGAGCGCAGCCACCGTCGCGCGCATCACGGAACCGTCACGATCGGCGTCGATCTCCCACGGGAGGCACTTCACCTCCGCGTTCAACACCATTCCTCGGCACGCGTCGATCGCTTCGTCGAACGTCGGGACCGACGGCCGCGCCGCGCGCACCTCCGCGAACGATCGCTCCACGAGCGCACCGAGACCCGCGATCTCGGCGTCGTGGTGCACCATCAACACGCCGTCCGCGCTGCGGCGGACGTCGAGCTCGACGCCGTCGGCACCGAGCGCGCGCGCCTTCGAGAACGCTTCGACGGTGTTCTCGGGCGCGGCCGCCGAAGCGCCGCGATGACCGAACACGAGAGGCCGACCGCGCATCGCGGTGAGCCTAGAAGGGAGCGACGAGCCGTCGGACTTCCGGAAACACGTTCCACATGCCGTCGCGTACGGCCTGATCAGACCCCTTGTAATGGCCGACCCTCCGACGTAGCCTGCTGTACGCGACAGGTTCCCGGACAGCCCACCCACCCGGGAACGCTCGTGATCGGGCGCACATGCTTGGGCGCCGCGCCCTCCAGTGCGACCCTCGAAAGGGAGATGAACGTGGCGCTGACTTGGATCCGGACGCACGATTGGGACGCGCAGGAATGGCGTGATCGCGCCGCCTGCCGCGACACCACACCGGAACTCTTCTTCCCCATTGGCACCACCGGCGGTGCCCTCGACCAGATCGACGCGGCCAAGCGCGTGTGCGGACAGTGTCCCGTCACGCACGAGTGCCTCGAGTTCGCCCTCGGGACGAACCAGGAATCCGGCGTGTGGGGCGGTCTCACCGAAGAGGAGCGCCGGCGCCTGCGCAAGGGCGCCGAAGCGACCGCACAAGTCGGCTGACCGCTCGTCGTCGAGGCGCTACAGCTCGACGCGAGGCATCGCGACCGGAACCTTCACGCTCACGGACGCGCCGTTCTCGCTGCGCATCTCGATCGAGCCGCCCAGCTCACCGGTGACGAGCGCCTGCACGATCGTGAGGCCCAGGCCGCGCGAGGTGTCGAGCGAGAATCGTTCGGGCAGGCCCGCGCCGTTGTCGCGCACCTCCATGGTCACGAAGTCGTCGCCGCGCGCGAGCCGGACGTCGACGCGTCCCTCCGAGATGCCGTCGGTGAACGCGTGGTCGACCGCGTTCTGCATGAGCTCGTTGAGCACCACCGCCAGCGGGGTGGCGACCTCGCCGGGAAGGTCGCCGGCGTCACCCTCCACGACGAAGTGAATCGTGAGGTCGGGCGACGACGATGCGTCCTCGACGAGACGCGCCAGGGGGCGCACGATCTCGTTGAACCGCACGACGTCACCGGCGTCGCGCGAGAGCGTCTCGTGGACGATCGCGATCGAGCGGATCCGCCGCTCCGACTCCACGAGTGCCGCCCGCCCCTCGGGTGATTGCAAACGGCGGGCCTGGAGCCGCAGGAGCGACGCGATCGTCTGCAGGTTGTTCTTGACCCGGTGATGGATCTCGCGGATGGTCGCGTCCTTCGACAACAGCATCCGGTCGCGGCGGCGGAGGTCGGAGACGTCGCGCATGAGCAACAGGGCGCCGGTGGCGACGTCGTCCTCGAAGAGCGGCAGCACCCGCAGGAGCATGGAGACGTCGTCGCGCTCGATCTCGTTCGACACCGGCAGGTGACGCCGCATCGCCCCGCGGGCGGAGTCGTCGTCGAAGCCGATGTCCGACAGGTGCGCGTGGTGCGCGTACGTGTGGATGCCGAGCCGGTGCAGCAGGCTCACGGCGTTCGGGCTGGCGAACTTCACGCGGGTCTCGGCGTCGATCAGGATGACGCCGTCACCGACCCGGGGCTCGCTCTCGGTCTCGACCTCGTCGAGGTCGAACGGAAACGATCCGTCGGCGACCATCAGCGCGAACCGCTGGAACGTCTCGAGGTAGGTGCGCTCGAGCTCGCCGGTCTGGCGGGCGAACGTCACGGCCGCCTCGCGGGTGAGGAGCGCGATCAGTCGCCCGGCCCGCCGCACCGGAATGCCCTGCACCCGAACCCGCTCCTTGGCGCCGATCGCGTGCGTGTCGGCCTCCACCAGCTCGCCCGCCCGCCAGCAGCGCGACAGCAGCGGCCGTTCGACCTCGTCGACCACGGTCCCGACGAGGTCTTGGGGATAGTTGGTCTGGCCGGTGACCGGGCGCACCTGCGCGAGCACCACGAAGCGGTGGCCTTCCTCGCCGGCGATGGGCGCGAGCAGCACGAGGTCGGCGAACGAGAGGTCGGCGAGCGGACGCCAGCCGGCGACCAGGCGCTCGAGGTGGACGAGCTCGGTCCCGCCCAGTCTCGTGCGCAGCCGGGCCAGATCGTCGAGCGTGCTCACGTGGAGATCGTAACGAGCGGTCGGGGCCTCACGAGTCGACGAACAGCGCGTCGCAGATCTCGAGGAGCGACGCGATGTCGCTGATGTCGTGCTCGAACCCGGGCACGCGGACGACTACGTCGGGCACGCGCGCGAGCTCGGCGCGGAGCTCGGCCTCGCGCATCGCGACCACCGAGAAGTTGGCGTACGACTCGGCCACGGTGCGCAGGACGCGCGCGGTGCGCGCGGTGTCGGCGAGCGCGTGATCGGGAAGCGCCGCGAGCGCGTCGGCGATCGGGCCCGCTCGATCGGCGAACGCGGCAGACGCGGCCGCGCCCTCGGGGTCGAGCAAGGTGTCGGGCAGCGTCTTGTTGAGCACCAGCGCGCCGAGGTGGAACTCACGATCGCGGAGCACCGCGCAGAAGTGCTCGGCCTCGTAGAGGGGCGCGGCTTCGAGCGTCGTGACCACCGCGAAGGTCGTGCGGCGGTCGTGGAGCAGCCGCTCGACCGATTGCGCGCGCTCGACGAACCCTTCGTACATCGACTGGAAGTTCAAGAAGAACTCCGCGATGTCCTCGAGAAACTTGCTTCCCAGCACCCGATCGGCGACCTGGTAGAACGGGCGGCTCGCGAAGTTGATCATCTTCACGCTGCGCTTGCCGCCGACGCGGTACGGGAGGGTGAGCCAGCGCAGCAGCCGCCCGCCGAAGAACTCCGCCATACGCGCCGGGGCGTCGAGGAAGTCGACCGCGTTGCGCGTCGGCGGGGTGTCGACCACGATCAGGTCGTACTCGCCCGACGCGTGGATCTCGAACAGCCGCTCCATCGCGATGTAGTCGTGACTCTGCACGAATCGCGCGGTGAGATTCGTGTACAGCCGGTTCTCGAGGATGCGGTACGCGGTCTCGGGATCGCGAGCATGCCGGCGAACGAGGTCGTCCCACGACTGCTTCGTGTCGAGCATCGCGGCCCACAGCTCGCCCCGCGGCTCGAGCCCGGCCGTCTTCAGCACCTCGGGCGGCACGCGGTGCGCTTCGTTTCCGATGCCGTCGAGGCCGAGCGCGGTCGCGAGCCGGCGCGCGGGATCGATCGTCAGCACGAGCGTCTTGCCGCCGAGACGGGTCGCGGCGCCCAACGCGGCCGCCGCCGCCACCGACGTCTTGCCGACGCCACCCGATCCGCAACAGACCACGATCTCCTTGGTCGCGAACAGCTGTTCGAGCGTCGTGCTGCGGCCGCTCGCGGGCCGGGCGCTCAATGCCCGAGCTCCGCGCCGAGCGCGTCCGCGACCATGCGGGTGACGCGCAGCCCGTGATCGCGAACGAACAGGTAGGGCACGTAGAGCAGCGGGAGCTCGACCGTCTCGCGCAGCTCGTCGAGATGCACGGCGCGGGTGCGGCGCAGCGAGACCGCGAGCCGCGCGGCGTCGAGTACCTCGACCGCGCCGCGCCCGGCCTGCGAGACCAACACCTCGGTCGCCTCGGGCCGGCGCAACGCTTCGAACGTCTCTTCGTCGCTGCGCGTGAACAACTCGGGCAGCACGCGATTGACGATCACGACGCCGAGCGGGACGTCGACCTCGGCGCGCAGGCGCGCGACGAGCTCGATCGTCTCGGTCACGGGCATCTCTTCGGGGGTGGTGACGATGTTGACCGCGGTCACGTCGGGATCGCCGAGCAGCTCCGACACCCAGCGCGTCTGGTCGCGCAACGGGCCGACGTCGACCAACTCCTGGATCGCGTCGGCCGCGCCGAGCTGCGCGACGATGTGGCCGGTCGCAGCGGCGTCGACCACCACGATGTCGTGCTCGGCCCGGCCCTCGATCGCCTCGCGGACCTCCCACATGATCTTGCCGATCGTGAGGATCTCCTTGACGCCGGGCGCGGCGGTCGCAACGAAGTCGAGCACCTTGGCGAGCGGCCCGAGCCGACCGATCACCGGTACCCGCATGCTCACGCGCAGGTACTCGCGCAGCGACGCCTCCGTGTCCATCGCCATCGCGTGCACGCCGGGATAGACCTCTCGCGGGGTGAACCCGACGGCCTTCTGCTCGAACTGGGCCGGGATGTCACCCTTGGCGTCGACCTCGATGAGGAGGACCCGCCGGCCGGTGCGCGCCGCCAGCAACGCCGTCGCGGCGGCCATCGTGCTCTTGCCGACGCCACCCTTGCCGGTGAAGAACAGGCAACGGCGGTCGAGCAGGTCGGCCCCGCTCACGACGCACTCATCACGCGGTGGCTACCGAGAGCCGAAGCCAACCTTGCGATCGGAGTCGGCGCCCGCGATCTCGACGTACGCGAGCTTGTCGAAGGGGATGCCGAGCCGCTTGCCCTTGGCGTCGGTCAGCCAGAGCAACGAGCTCTTCTCGTTGAGGGCTTTCTCGATCGTCGAGCTGACCGTCTCCGCGTCGTCGCCCATCTCGAGGACGATCTCGCGCGGCGTGTAAACGACTCCGATGCGTACTTCCATGGCCGGCACCCTATCCCCTTGATACCCGTGTCCCGTCAGACGATCTTGAGCTCGGTCCGGTAGCGGCGCTTGGGCGCCAGCTCGACGTCGATGCGCTCCGCGATCGCGCGGAACGCGACCGACGCTTCGTCGTCGGGATGGGAGACGACGATCGGATGACCCTCGTCGCCCCCGGCCCGCAGCTCCTGCACCAACGGCACCTGGCCGAGGAGCGGCACGTCGAGTTGGTCGGCCAGCTCCTGGCCGCCGCCTTCGCCGAACAACCGGTACGTCGTGTCGTGATCGCAACGGAACCACGACATGTTCTCGATCACGCCCATGACCTGGAGGTTGACCTTGCGCGCCATGTACGCGGCGCGCTGCGCGACCTTCTGGGCGGCCGGCTGCGGCGTGGTGACGATCACGACCTCGGCGCGGGGCAGGAACTGCGCCATCGAGAGCGCGATGTCACCGGTGCCCGGCGGCATGTCGACCACGAGGTAGTCGGGTTCGCCCCAGTGCACGTCGGTGAGGAATTGCTCGAGCGCCTTGTGCAGCATCGGGCCGCGCCACACGACGGGCTGATCTTCACGCGCGAAGAACCCCATCGAGATGAGCGTGACCCCGTTGGCGTCGGGCGGCACGATCACGTCGTCGATCACGGTCGGCGGCCGGTCGATCCCGAGCATGCGCGGCATCGAGAAGCCCCACACGTCGGCGTCGACCGCGGCAACGCGCGAGCCGCGCTGCGCGAGCGCGACCGCGAGGTTCGTGGTGACCGACGACTTGCCGACCCCACCCTTGCCGGAGGCGATCGCGAGGACGCGCGTCTTCGAGTCGACGAACGGGTTGGGGCGGTGCTCGTGCGCGGCGCCGTCGGCATGGTCGTGCGCGTGGCCGCCGCCGTGGAGCCGGGCGGCCAGCGCGGCGCGCTCCTCGTCGGTCATCACCGTGAGGTCGACGTCGACGTGGCCGACTCCGGCCAGCGCGCTCACGGCGTCGGTGACCCGCTTGGTGATCTCGGCCCGCAACGGGCACCCCGCCACGGTCAGGGCCACGGTCACGCCCACCCGGTCGCCCTGCACGGCGATGCCCCGGACCATGTCGAGATCGACGATCGATTGGCGGATCTCGGGGTCCTCGACCGGCCTGAGCGAGTCGAGCACCTCGGCCTCGGTGGGCATTGGGCGGCTCCTGGGTATTTCCACTACCTGCGTAGGTAGAATACCCATGTGACCAACGCCGACCTCACTCCGGACGAGTTCGCGGCGGCCGTGGCCGCGGTCACCACGGCGTTCGGGGACCCGACCCGGCGCGACATCTACCTGTTCGTTCGCGCCCGCACCGAGGGGGCGACCGCGGCCGAGGTCGCCGAGGGCTTCGCGCTCCACCCCAACGTCGCCCGCCACCACCTCGAGAAGCTCGCGGGCGGCGGCTACCTCGACGTCGAGCTGGCGCGTCACGAGTCGGCCGGCCGTCCTTCGAAGCGGTACCGCGCGTCCGCCGACGACAGCCACCTCGCGTTCCCGCCCCGGCGCGACGACCTGCTCGCGACGCTGCTCGCCCGCGCGCTCGAGCGGCTGCCGGTCGAGGAGGCCCGGGAGATCGCGCAGGAGGTCGGACTCGAGTACGGCCGCGCGATGGCGAAGCGCATGGAGCCCACAGAGGGTCACCGTTCCGTGAAGGCCGCGGTCGCATCGGTTGCCGACGCGCTCACCGCGCACGGCTTCGCAGCCCACGCCGAGACGCGCGGCAACGCGCTCACACTCGTCGCGGAGCACTGCCCGTTCGGTGAGGCCGCGCGCCGGTACCCGCACGTGTTGTGCGCGGTCGACACCGGCATGGTCAAAGGAATGCTCGAAGGGCTGTACGGCGAGACGCAGCCCACCATCGAGCAGAGTCGTCCGCACGGCGACGACAACTGCGTCACCCGCGTCTGAGGATTCCTTGGCGCGCGCCTACCTCGATCACGCGTCGTCGTCGCCGCTGCGCCCCGCGGCGCTCGAAGCGATGCTCCCCTACCTGCGCGATCACCACGCCGATCCCGGGCGACTGCACGCCGAGGGCCGGATCACACGTGTCGCGCTCGAGGACGCGCGCGAGCAGGTCGCGGCGTTCTTCGGCGCGCGACCGCGGGAGGTCGTGTTCACCAGCTCGGGCACCGAGGCCGTCAACACTGCGGTGTGGGGCGCGCTGGCGCGCCACCAGACCCCGGGCCACGTCGTCACGACGGCAGTCGAGCATTCGAGCGTGCGCGACTCGATCGCCCGCTCGTCCGCCGAGGTGACGGTCGTCGGCGTCGACGGCACCGGCCGGTTCGACGCGTCCGAGGTGCTCGCCGCCCTGCGCCCAGACACGCACCTCGTGTCGATCCAGCTGGCGAGCCACGAGGTCGGGACGCGGCAACCCGCGGCCGACGTCGCGGCCGCGGCTCGCGAGCAGGGCGCGATCGTGCACGTCGACGCGTGTGCGGCTGCCGGCCACGCAGTCGTCGACTTCGGGGCGCTGGGCGCCGACCTCTGCTCGGTCAGCGCGCACAAGCTCGGCGGCCCCAAGGGCGCGGGAGCGTTGCTCGTACGGAGGGGTTTGCGTCTCGAGCCGTTCGTCGTGGGCGGCGCGCAGGAGCGGGCCCGGCGCGCCGGCATCGAGGACGTCCCGGCGTGGGTGGGGTTCGGCGCCGCGTGCGGCGCGGTCGATCTGGCGGCCGAGATCACGGCGCAGCAGGGCTTGATCGGCACGGCGGCCGCGGTGGTCGAGCTCGTGGCCGGCGTGCGGCGGTACGGCCCCGGCGACGCCGGGGAGTCACTGCCGAACCTGTTGTGCCTCGGCGTCGAGGGAGTCGAGGCCGAACCGATCCTGCTCGCGCTCGACCAGCACGGCGTGGCCGTGCACTCGGGGTCGTCGTGCTCGTCGGAGATGCTCGAACCCTCACCCGTGCTGGCCGCGATGGGAGTCGACGCCGAGCATTCGCTGCGCGTCTCCGTCGGATGGTCGAGCTCGGCTGCCGACGTGGAGCGATTCGTGGAAGTGTTCCCGGGAATCGTCGAGAGACTCCGGGGGTTGCGAGCGCCATGACTGCAGTGCGACGGCTCAACCACGCGGTGCTCTACGTCCGCGACGCCAAACGGAGCGCCGCGTTCTATCAGGAGGCGCTGGGCTTCGTCGTCGCCGGTCAGTTCGGCGACGGCGCGGCGATCTTCCTGCGCGCCGCCGAGACCGACAACCACCACGACCTCGGCCTCTTCACCATCGGCGCGCAGGCGCCCGGACCGGAGCAGGGCCGCGCGGGGCTGTACCACCTCGCCTGGGAGGTCGACACGATCCAGGATCTCGCCGCGATGCGCGAGCGCCTGATCGGGCTCGGCGCACTGGTCGGCGAAAGCGACCACGGCGTCAGCAAGTCGTTGTACGCGCACGACCCCGACGGCATCGAGTTCGAGGTGTTGTGGACGGTGCCGCGCGAGGCGTGGGGCAAGTACGAGCACGACGCAGTCACGCAGCGCCTCGATCTCCCCGCCGAGCTCGCCCGCTGGGGCTGATCTTCAGGGGTCCCGACTCAGCGTCGAGCGGATCCCCCACGCGACGCCGCGCGGCCGTTCGTTCGGGGCCATACACCTTCTCGGCCAGGCCTTCCCGCTCGGCTCGATCCAGCCACCGCGACGCCGTCGAAGGCGATACACCCAGCGACCACGCGATGTCGGCGACGCGGACGCAACTCCGGCCGTAGAAGAGCAACACGAAGCGAGCTTCGGGTCGATGTCGCGCCGCTTCAGGCGCTGACGGAGTGCGGAGCCGGTTCGGCCGGCGTCGGCGAGCACCGTGACCGACTCCGGCGGCAGCTGTTGGCGACGGACGCGCGACTCAGCCCCACTGAGCCGCTCGGGGGTGTACGTGCGAGGAGCCCCTCGACGCGAGACGGCACGCAGCGGCGCCGGCGGAGGTGTCGAGCTCGATGGCCTCGGTGACTGCATGCGAGGATGGTGCTCGCGACGTGAGACACCGTTGATTTCCTTCCTGCGCGCTCAGTGCAAATGCAACGATCGCGCTCTCCCGACGCACCGACGGCGCGCTCAGTACAAATGCAACGATCGCGCTCTCCCGACGCACCGACGGCGCGCTCAGTGCAAATGCAACGATCGCGAACTGAGGCGCCAGCGGTGCATCTGCGACCGACGCGCGTGAAATCGGTACAAACCCTCAGGTCGTTGCAAATGCACTGAGCGCGCAGGGCCAATTTCCGCGCTGTCGAAGACCCCGCAGAACCGGACAAACCTTCAAGTCGTTGCAAATGCACTGAGCGCGCAGGGGCAATTTCCGCGCTACCGAATTGCAGTCGGTCAGTGGGCGCGCCAGGAATCCTTGACCTTCGTGCGCTCCTTGACGACCGTCGGGAGCTTGCCGCTCGCGAGGTCGGCGAGCGACACGTGCTCGAGGACCGACCTCAGGCTGGCGCGCAGCGCGACCCAGACCTCGGGCAGGTGCTCCGCAGCCCCCTCGTACGACAGCGACTCGGGCCGGGTCCCCTGCACCGCCGCCAGCGGTCCCTCGACCGCGCGCAACACGTCGGCTACGGAGATCTCGGCCGCCGGCCGAGCCAGCTGGTAGCCCCCGTCGGCGCCCCGCCTCGTGCGAACGATGCCCGCCCGGCGCAGCTCGGTGAGGATGTTCTCGAGAAAGTTCTGCGGGATCGACTGGCTCCGGGCAAGCTGCTCGCCCTTCACCGGCACGCCCGAGTCCTCCACCGCGGCCAGCTCCGCGGCCGCTCGTACCGCATAGTCAGCCTTGGCGGTGATGCGCATGGCCCGATTCTCGCCCATCGTCGGGGCCGGGACGAGCCGCCCTTGACCAGGCGGGCCCTTTGTCCTACTTTGTCGACAAAGCTGGTCAACAAAGTGGACGCGCCGCGCCGTCCGCTAGCGCCCGGGAGCACCGATGCAGTGGAACATCGCGAGCGCGGCGCTGCTGATCGGCCTCGTCATCGGGCTCACCGGCATGGGCGGCGGCGCGTTGATGACGCCGGTGCTGGTCATCTTCTTCCACGTCGTGCCGACCGCCGCGATCTCTTCCGACGTCGTCGCATCCGTCATCCTGAAACCGATCGGCGGCGGCGTGCACGCGCGACGCGGCACCGTCAACTGGCGTCTCGTGCGCTGGCTCTCCGTCGGCAGTGTCCCTGCGGCCTTCGCCGGCGCGTACGCGATCTCCCGGGTCAGCAGCGGCGGCGTGCAGAACGACGTGAAGGAGATCCTGGGCTGGGTGCTGCTCGTCGCCGCAGGGGGCATGGCCTTGAAATCGATCACGCAGGCCCGCCGCAAATCGTTGCCGAGCGGCGAGATGCTCGACCCCGCGCTCGTCCGACCCGTCCCCACCGCCTTGATCGGCGTGGTCGGCGGATTCGCGGTCGGGCTCACGTCGGTCGGCAGCGGCTCGCTGATGATCGTGCTGCTCATGTTGCTGTACCCCACGCTGTCGGCTCGGGAGATGGTCGGCACCGACCTCGTGCAGGCGATCCCGCTGGTGGCATCGGCCGCGATCGGTCACCTCGTGTTCGGGAACCTCGAGCTCGGCCTCACCGGCTCGGTGCTCGTCGGGGCGATCCCGGGCGTCTACGTCGGCGCCCACATCTCGGCTCGCGGCAGCGATCGCTACATCCGGCCCGCGCTCATCGCCGTGCTGACCATCTCGTCGCTCAAGCTCGTAGGCGCGAGCAATGCCCTGCTCTTGGGCGCAACCGTGGTGTCGGTCGTGGCGATCGCGCTGCTGTTCGTGGTGACCGCCCGCCGCCGGGCCGCCGCGACAGCCGGCACCCGGGACCTCACACCCACCCGATAGTCGGTCGCCGACCGCCCCGGCCGGGGCGCGGCTTGACACGCTACCCGAGTTACTCTATCTTTTCGATTGTCTTAGTGTTATTACTCCATCGGAGGTAGTCGACCGTGCGCACGTTCCACCGTCGAGCCGTTCCCGCCGCGATGCTCGTCTTTGCCGTCCTGCTCGCAGCATGCGGCAGCAGCTCGAAGCCGTCGTCGACCGGCGACACCACCGCCACCACGGGCGGCGGCAGCAGTGGCGCCAAGGTGACCCTCCACCTCGGCTACCTGCCGAACGTGACCCACGCCCCCGCGATCATCGGCCTGCAGAACGGCACGTTCGCCAAGGACCTCGGCCCGAACGTCGACCTGAAGACCAGCAACTACAACTCCGGCACCGACGAGACCACGGCGATTCTCGCCGGCGCACTCGACGCGGCGTTCGTCGGCCCCAACCCCGCGATCAATGCGTACCAGAAGTCGGGCGGCACGCTGATCCGCATCGTGTCGGGCACGGCGTCGGGCGGCGCGTTCCTCGTGGTGAAGCCCTCGATCAAGAGCGCGGCCGACCTGAAGGGCAAGAAGCTCGCGACGCCCTCACTCGGCAACACCCAGGACGTCGCGCTGCGCTCCTGGCTGAAGTCGAAGGGACTCTCCACCAGCACGACCGGTGGCGGTGACGTGTCGATCGTGCCGCAGGACAACTCCACGACAGTCACCGCGTTCCAGACCGGCGCGATCGACGGTGCGTGGGTGCCCGAGCCCTACGCGACCAAGCTCCAGAAGGCGGGCGGCGTCATCCTCGTGAACGAAGCCGATCTGTGGCCGCAGGGCAAGTTCGTGACCACGAACCTCGTCGTGACCACGAAGTTCCTCACCGACCACCCCGACATCGTGTCGAACCTGCTGAAGGGTCTGTCGAGCTCGATCGACCTCATCAAGAGCGATCCGGCGCAGGCGGAGCAGCTGGTCTCGCAAGGTGTGAAGGTCGCCACCGGCAAGTCACTCGACGTGTCGCTGGTCGCGTCGTCGTTCTCGAGCATCACGTTCACGCTCGACCCGATCGCCTCGTCGCTGCAGAAGGACGCGCAATCGGCGAAGGACCTCGGCTTCATCAAGTCGACCGACCTGAAGAACATCTACGACCTCACGCTGCTGAACAAGATGCTCAGCGCCGAGGGCAAGCCGGCGATCACGCCGTGAAGCCTCGCACTGACGAGAGCATGCTTCTCGCCTCGGATTCGATTCCCCAAATCGGATCCGAGGCGGCGGCGCGTCCGGTCGTGTCGGTTGCCAACGTCACCAAGTCGTTCGGCACCGGCAGCCAGCGCGTGGTCGCGCTCGAGGGCGTGACCCTCGACGTGAACCGCGGCGAATTCGTCTGCCTGCTGGGCGCGTCGGGCTGCGGGAAGAGCACGCTCCTCAATCTCGTCGCCGGCCTCGACAAGCCGACGTCGGGTCGCGTCGACGTGCACGCGGAGCGCACGGGCCTCATGTTCCAGGAAGCCGCGCTGTTCCCGTGGTTGACCGTGCGCGGCAACGTCGAGATCGCGTTGAAGCTCGCGGGCGTGCCGCGCGCGGAACGGCGCTCGCGCGCGGCCGAGCTGCTCGACATGGTGCACCTCGGCGACTTCGCCAAGCGCCGGCCCCACGAGCTCTCCGGCGGCATGCGCCAGCGGGTCGCGCTGGCCCGCGCACTCGCGCAAGACGCCGACGTGCTCCTGATGGACGAGCCGTTCGGCGCGCTCGACGCGATGACGCGCGACCGGCTCCACGACGAGCTCGAGGCGCTCTGGAGCTCGACCGGCAAGACCGTGATCTTCGTGACGCACAACGTGCGCGAAGCGGTGCGGCTCGGCGACTGTGTCGTGCTGCTCGCGAGCCGACCGGGCCGGGTCGCGGCCGTGTACGACGTCACGATCCCGAGGCCGCGGCGGATCGACTCCCCCGAGGTGGCGACGCTCGCGGCGACGATCACCGACCAGCTGCGAGAGGAAGTGGGCCGTGGCCGTCGCGACTGACCCCGATCTCGCCATCCCGGCGATCGCGCAGCCACCGAAACGCGTCGCGGCGTACGGCGCGCGGGCTTGGAAGGCCACCTGGCCCAAGCTCCTCGCGATCGCGATCGTGATCGGCGGCTGGCAAATCGAGGTGTGGTCGGGCTGGAAGAAGCAGTACGTCGTGCCGTCGCCGTTCACCGTGCTCGACGCCTTGTGGCACGACCCCGGCACCATGCTGTCGGCGAGCTGGGTGACGCTCACCCACGGCGGTCAGGGGTTCCTGCTCTCCATGCTCATCGGGGGCGCAGTCGGCATCGCGGTGGCACGAGTCCCGATCCTGCGCGCCGCCATCGGCTCGATCATCACCGGCCTCCAGACGATGCCGTCGGTCGCGTGGGTCCCGCTCGCCATCATCTTGTTCCACGAAGGACCGGGCACGGTCACGTTCGTGGTCGTGCTCGGCGCGGCGCCCTCGATCGCCAATGGCATCATCAACGGCATCGACCACGTGCCGCCCGTGTTGCTGCGCGCCGGCCGCGTGCTCGGCGCGCGCGGTTTCGGCGCGCTGCGCCACGTCGTGATCCCGGCCGCGTTGCCGGCCGTTGTCGGCGGCCTGAAACAAGGGTGGGCATTCGCGTGGCGCAGCCTGATGGCCGCCGAGCTGATCGGCTCGCTGGGCGGCCGGCTCGGCATCGGTCAGCTGCTCAACGGCGCGCAGGTACAGGACGACTACATCGGGGTGTTCGAGGCGATGATCGTGATCCTGATCATCGGCATCCTCATCGACTCGCTGGTGTTCGGCACCCTCGATCGCGCGATCCGGCGCCGCTACGGCCTCATCGACGCCGCCGCGACGTAACCCGAGCGTCCCTTACCGGTCGCGCTCCTCGATCTCGACCTTGCTCATCTTGTCGCCGACCTCGGTCTTGTCGGCGACGTCGAGACCCTCGACCACGTAGCCGAAGAGGTTGTAGCTCTTGGCGAGCTTGCGCTCGCAGTCGTCGATGCAGATGAAGAACTGCGAACCGTTCGTGTCGGGGCCGGAGTTGGCCATCGCGACCGCGCCGTGCGAGTACTCGCTCTTGACCGGCTCGTCGGCGAACTTGTAGCCGGGCCCGCCGCGCCCCGAACCCTCGGGGCAGCCGCCCTGGATGACGAACTCGGGCACGACGCGGTGGAACGTGAGCCCGTCGTAGTAACCGTCGCGCGCGAGACCGACGAAGTTGTTGACCGTGTTGGGCGCGAGTTCCGGATCGAGGTCCATCACGATCGTGCCGCGATTGGTCGTGATCGTCGCCCGGTACATCTTGGACGGGTCGGTCTGGGACTCGGGCTTCTTCGCCACGGGAGGGTCTCCTTGGGTCATTTCGGGCTACCGGCCGACTTCTGTGCCTTCTCGGCCTGGGCAAGCGCGGCGAGCACTTGCGGGCGAATCGGGTCGGAGTCGTCGGTGAGCAACAGGAACTGTTGGAACTGCGGGATGGCGTGCTTCGCGTCGCCCTCGAACTGGAACAGGATGACGCCCTTCAGCGCGTACGCATCAGGGTATTTCGGATGAGCCGTGATCACCTCGTTGATCCGATCCAGCGACGCGGCGAACACGGGCTCGCGCGCCTTCGGATCGCTGATTTGCTCGGCGAGCAGTGCGCCGGCCCAGGCAGCGTAGGTCGGGGGCTCGGGTTGGCTCGGGTCGAGCAGCGATGCCGCTCCGAACTCGTGGAGCGCGTCGTTGAAGTCGTTCTTCCCGAGGAGGTAGCGGGCGTACGCGATGTTCGCCGCGTAGCTCTTGGGATTCGCCTTCGCGTCCGCCGCCAGCGCCGGGCCCGGGTCGGGAACGGTCGTCGACCCCGCCGTCTGCTTGTTGCCCGTGATGGTTTGCCCCGGATGGCGCTGGCCGACGGCGCGGGTCAACGCGAACGCGGCGACGAGCGCGAACACGATGATCCCCCCGACCGTGAGCGTGCGGACGACTCGCGAAGCGGCCGGCGGGTCGGGCGGCGTCAGGTCGGTTCCCTCGTCGAGCGAGCGGATCGCCGCCGCGGCCCGGGCGGTGTAGTCGTCGCGCAGCGTCGTGTAGGTACCGTCGTCGACATTGCCGACCTCCCGCTCGGCCTCGAGGTCGTCGAGCGAGCGCAGCAGGAAGTCGCGCTCGTTCTCGAGCGCGACGCGGTCGATGTCGGTCACCGCGATTCGCCTTCCGGGCGCCGGCGCTCGCGGCTCACGACGTCGGCATCGTCGGCGGTCGCCGCGAGGCGCGGGGTTCTGCTCCAACGGCGGAGTGCGAGCACGATGCCGGCCGCGCCGATCACGAGCGCGACCACGGGCAGGCCCCAGGCGACGACACCGATCCCGCCGTTCGACGGTGTGAGCAAGACGTGCTCGCCGTAGGTCGCGACGTAGGCATCTCTGATCTCCGCGTCACCCTGACCGGCCTTGATGCGCTTCACGATGTCGTCGCGGATCGCCCGCGAGGCCGACGCGTTGCTGTCGGCCACCGATTCGCCGGTGCACACCGGGCACGCCAGCTGGCTCTCCAGGCGCGCCGCGCGCGCCGCCGGTGTATGGCTGGGCCCCGAGCGCGCCACCAACACCGCGACCGCGATCAGCAAGACGGCGGCGAGCGCGAGCCACGGAACCCACGCTCGTTTCAACCGCAGACGCCTCCGCCTCGCGCGACCGCGAGCCAAGCCTCGAGATCTGCGTCGGTCACCGGACCGAGACCCCCGCACGCGGCAACTCCCGTGGGTGAGATCACATACGTCTCGGGTTGTCCGGTCGTGCCGAAGCCGAGCTCCGCGCTGCCGCTCGGATCCAAGGCGACTGGCCACGTGATGGCGTTCGCCGCGACGTAGCTGCGGATCGGGCCGGAGCTGTCGTCGCGAACGATGCCGATCATCGTGAAGTCGGGCTCACTGCGGTGCGCGGCGTAGAAGGTCTGCAGCGCGGGCTCCTCCTGCTGGCAGGGGATGCACCACGAGTTCCAGAAGTTCACGACGTACGTCTTGCCGGTCAGCGCGTGCGAGCTGATCGTCTTGGCGTCGAGCGTCGTGAGATCGAACGCCGGCACCGGTTTGTGCTCTTGAACGAGCCTGGGCACCGAGGCTTCGCTCCGGTGCTGCACCGCGAGCACCACACCGAAAGCGACCAACACGACCGCGATCGTGAGCGCAATCCAGCGCGTCCGGTGCCGGCTCATGACCTGCGCGTTCCTCACGTCGCCGCTTCGGCCAGCTCACGCGCCTCCGAATCGAGCTCGGGCGCGCGCTCCACCAGGGGCCGGCGCCGGCGTGCCGGGGTGAGCGCCAACAGGATGCCGAGCGCCATGATCACGCCGCCGATCCACAGCCACATCACGAACGTGCCGACCTGCACCCCGAGCGTCACCGGCCCGACGGTGCTGGCCGTGTCGGGCGCCGAGACGAGCGTGAGGTACAGGTCGTGCCACACGTCACTGTGAATCGCGGGCGTGCCGATGCCGTCGGGAAAGTCGGGATACGTGGAGATCGCCGGGTGGAAGGTCCCGAGACTCGATGTCCCGCGCCGCACCGCGACCACCGCCTCGATCGAGGTCTTCTGCGCGCCCACCACCGTCCGCGTCTTCTCGTACGTGACCGTGAAACCGCGCACCGTCGTCGACTGGCCGGGCTTGAGCTGCACCTCGCGCTTCGTCGTGTAGCCCGAAGTGGTGGCCAGCGCCATCGCGAGCACCACTACGCCGACGTGCACCAGGAGGCCGCCGTAGAGGCGGGGGTTGCCGCGCACTGTGTGCAACGCCGCGACCGGCAACGCCTCCGACGTCGCGCGCCGGCGCGCCCGCACACCGATCACCACCGACCGGCCGACGCTCGCGAGCACGAAGGCGCCGAGGCCGAACCCGATCACGTCGGCGACGCCGCGCGCACCACCGAGCAAACACGCAACGATCGTGAGGCCGCCGATCCACGCGGGCACCAGGAGCCGGTTGCGCAGCGTCTCCGCGCTCGCGGCCCGCCAGGGCAGCGCGGGGCCGACGCCCATCAGGAACAGCAGCGCGAGCCCGATCGGGACACCCATCTTGTCGAAGTACGGCTCCCCTACCGTGATCTGCTTGTTCTGGAGTGCCTGCACGAGCAGTGGGAACACGGTGCCGGTCAGCACCACCAACGCGAACGCGGCGAAGAGCAGGTTGTTGAGCAGGAACGCGGCCTCGCGCGACATCGGCGAGTCGATCCGGCCGGGTGCGCGCAGCTGGTCGCCACGCCAGGCGATCAGCCCGACCCCCAACGCCGCGCTCAAACCGAGGAACGTGAGCAGCCACGGCCCGATCGACGACGTGCTGAACGCGTGCACGGAGTTGAGCACACCCGAGCGCGTGAGGAACGTGCCGAGGATCGTCAAGCAGAAGGTCGAGATCACGAGCGACAGGTTCCAGACGCGCAGCATCCCGCGTCGCTCCTGCACCATGACCGAGTGGATGAACGCGACCGCCGTCAACCACGGCAACAGCGACGCGTTCTCGACCGGATCCCAACCCCAGTAGCCGCCCCAGCCGAGCACGGCGTAGCTCCAGAAGGCACCGAGCACGATCCCGACCGTGAGGAACCCGAACGCCACGAGCGTCGTGCGCCGCACGTCGGCGAGCCACCCCTCGCCGAACCGGCCGGTCACCAGTGCCGCGACCGCGAACGAGAACGGGATCGTGAAGCCGACGTAGCCGGCGTAGAGGATCGGCGGATGGATGACGACGAGCGGATTGTTCTGCAGGAGCGGGTTGGGACCCTGGCCGTCGGTGGGGATCGCGCCGTGGATGACGCGGAACGGGTTCGCCGGGAAGAGCATGAGCACGAAGAAGAAGGCGAGCACCACGAGCTGCACGAGGGTCGCCCACGCGACGATCGGATCGTCGGCGCGCTTGCGGAAGTGCCACGTCGAGAAGCCGACATACGCCGAAAGCGCGAGCGCCCACAACAGGATCGATCCCTCGAGCGCGCTCCACGCGGCAGTGAACGTGTAGAGCCCGGGCGTCGCGCGGGCGAGGTTGTCGGCCACGTACGCCAGGGAGAAGTCGTGCGAGAACAGCGCCCACTCCATCGCGACGAACGCGCCGACCGACGCCAGCAGCACAACCACGACGTAGCGGCGGGCGAGCCGCATGAGCTCGGGGCGATGCAAGCGGATGCCGGCGCCGAGGGTCGCGACGCCGAGCACCGAGGCCGCGGTGCCGATCGCGAGCATCGCGTAGCCGAGCTGCGCCTTCATGTACGACCGAACGGGTCGGGCGGGCAAACGACCTTGGCGCCCTTGACGTCCTTCTTCGGGTCGTACTCCGAGCCGTGCTTGATCAGGATCTGGGTCGAGATGAACGTGCTGCCGCTCCAGTGACCGTCGGCGACGACCGGCGCGCAGTTCTTGAAGAGGGTCGGCTCGGTACCGGTGTGGTCGACCGTCACCGTCTTGCCGCCGGCGGTCAGCTCGAAGTCGGCGCCGTCGGCGGTGTTGGTGATCGTGCCCGGCACGACGGCGCCCCCGATGCGGAACTCGCGCGTGCCGTCGTGCGCGCGGTCGGCCACCGCCTTGTCGACGGTCTTGAAGAACACGACGTTCTTCTGCATCAGTGTGATCATCCACACGACGGCGGCGATGCAGATCACCGCGATGATTGCGTAGCGCACCCGGTGCGTCGGGCGGCGCAGCGTCTCAGTCATCCGCGTCACCGAGGGCGCGCCGCAGCCGCCGCGTCCGCAGGAACAACCACGTGGTGTACGTCGCGAGCGCGGCGCTCGCGATGCCGTAACCCGCGCCGACGTAGCTCCATGCGTGCGGCATCAGACGCCCACCATCTGCTCGACGCGCTGCCGCTCCGCGATCGCGAGCTCGAGCTCTCGCTCCTCGAGGCCCTCCTCGAGCTCGGCGAGCTGGAGCCGCCGCATGACGAGGTAGACGTAGAACAACGTGAACGCGGCGACGGCCCACACGAGCGTAAACGCCATCGACCCGTGGATCTGCACGTTGTTGTTCGGGTTGAACACCGTGCCCGACTGGTGCAGCGTCTGCCACCACGTGACCGAGAGGTGCACGATCGGCACGTCGGCGAACGCGATCAACGCGGCGATCGCGCAGCGTTTCCCGCGCTCCTCGGCGGTGGAACCCGTGCGCCGCAGCGCGAGATAGCCGAGATACAAGAAGAACAGGATCGCGGTGCTGGTGAGCCGCGCGTCCCAAACCCAGTAGGTGCCCCACGTCGGCCGGCCCCAGATCGAGCCGACGACGAGCGTGATCCCCGTGAACACGACGCCGACCTCCGCCGATGCCCCGGCGAGGAGATCCCATTCGGTGCGGCGGGTGCGCGGCACCAGCCACAGCACCGACGCGACGGCCGTGACGAAGAACCCGAGGAACGCGATCCAGATCGTCGGCACGTGGAGGTAGAGCAGCCGAACGACGTCACCCTGCTCGGCGTCGGGGGGCGACAGCCAGAGCGCGAACAACGCCGTGATCCCGAGCGCGACGACCACGCTCGCGCCGAACCAGTAACGCCGTAGGACGCTCATCCGGCTCTCACGACTCCTCCAGGAGGGGGCCGAACGCCATCGTCCCGGCCGCCAACGACAACACGGAGAACGCGACCAGCAGCTGCACCCACGGCCACGCGTCGGAGCTCGAGCCCTCGAGCGCGGCCGCGAACGCACGGGAACCACCGAGCAGCACCGGGGTCACCGCGGGCAAGACGAGCAGGGGCACGAGCGTGTCGCGCGCGCGCAGACCGGTTGCGAGCACGCCGTAGACCGTACCGGTCGCCGCCAGACCGACGGTCGCGGCCAGGGCCGCGCACACCAGCACCAACGCGCCGCTCACGGTGACGCCGTAGAGCGCGATCACCGCCGCGCCCAACACCACCTCGAGCAGGAACAGCTCCACCGCGATCGCCAGCGCCTTGCCGACGAAGATCGCGCCGCCGTCGAGCCCCGAGAGCCGAAGCCCGTCGCGCGCCCGATTGGCCTCCTCGACCGCGAACGAACGCCCGATCGCCAGCACCGCCGCGAGGAACACCGCCGTCCAGAACAAGCCCGGCGCCGCGGCCGGGAGCGACGTGCGGTCGGCATCGAGCGCGAACGCGAACATCACCACCACGATGCCGCCGAACGGCAGGATCTGCGCGAGGGCAACCCTCGACCGGCGCTCGATGCGCAGGTCCTTCCCCGCGACGAGCAGCGCCTCCCTGAGAAAACTCATGCGGCTGCGACCTCCGGCCCTCGACCGCCCGCGCGACGCGCGACAGCGTCCGGGCCTCCGGATCTGCGCCTGGCCCTCACGCGTGCACCTCGGCGCGCGCCGGCTGCGGGTCGGCGGTGGGCGGCATCTCGTGCACCCGGCCGGCCGCGATCCGGACCTCCCGCGTCGCGATCTGGCGCGCGATGTCGAGCTCGTGCGACGCGAGCAACACCGTGCGGCCTTCGGCGGGTGCGGCGCGCACGACGTCGTCGACGACGGAACGACCTTGTTCGTCGAGCCCGGCGTGGGGCTCGTCGAGCAGCAGCAGGCGCGGGTCGCGAGCGAGCGCGATCGCGAGTGCGACGCGCCGGCGCTGTCCTTGTGAGAGCCGGCCGTGTGCGACCCGGGCCACTCGGCCGAGCGCAAGCCGCTCGAGCGCGGCGTCGGCGTCGGCGGCCGCTCGACCGACCGCGCGCGTCGCGAACCTGATGTTGTCGTGCACGCTCAGGTCGTCGTAGCAGAACGTCTCGTGGCCGACGAGCGCCAACGACCTCCGGATGGACCGCCGGTCGACTGCGAGGTCGGAGCCGAACACCTCGGCCGCGCCCGAGCGCAGCGGCAACAGGCCCGCGCACAGCCGGAGCAGGGTCGTCTTGCCGGCGCCGTTCGCGCCCGAGAGCAGCACGATCTCGCCCTCCTGCACGTCCAGGTCGGCGCCTGCGAGCGCGGGGAATCGTCCGAGCATGCAAACGGCGGACCGCAGGTGAACGACACGCAAGAGGACTGCTCCGGGAGCGGGGAGCGATACGGCGAGAGTGTACGAAGGGCGCCGGGCAGGCGGCGAAACGCTGCTCCGGAACGGGCCCGCTGCGCCGGTACCATCGCCGGTTGTGCGACGCACGATCGCGGCCATCGGCCGCATGCTGGTGACGATCGGGCTCCTGATCCTGCTTTTCGTCACCTACGAGCTCTGGGGCACGGGCATCTTCACCGCCCGGGACCAGTCCCGGCTGAAGAGCCAGTTCCACAAGGAGCTGCTCCAGGCGCAACAGGACAATCCGGTGGTGACCGCTCCGACGACGACCACCAAGCCCGGCCGGCCCCAGAAGCCGCACCCGAAGACGACCACGACCCTGAACGCGAAGTATCAGGTCGCTCCGCCGGAGGGCGGGATCATCGGCGAGATCAAGATCCCGAAGATCGACGTCGACTGGATCTTCCGCGAGGGCGTGCAGCTCGCCGACCTCGCGCAGGGTCCGGGCCACTATCCGGGCACACCGCTCCCGGGCCAGATCGGCGACGCCGCGATCGCCGGCCACCGCACCACCCACGGCGCTCCGTTCTTCCGGGTCAACGAGCTGGCACCCGGCGACCAGATCCACATCACGACGTTCGCGGGCTCCTACACCTACGTCGTCGCCAAGACGCCGTTCGCGGTCGACCCGACCGACTATGCCGTCGTCGCCAACACGCCGGATGCCGAGCTCACGCTCACGAGCTGCAACCCCCGCTATTCGGCTCGTCAACGCATCGTGATCAAGGCGAAGCTCGTACGGAAGCTGAGTGACAAGCCGCACGTTCCCCCGACGCGCGTCAACGGCAAGAAGGTGGTCCCGCCACCGCACGCGCAGTTGGCGACCAGCCTGCAGGGCGAATCGAACAGCGATGTGCCGTCGGTGTTGTGGGGCATCATCGTCGCGATGGTCGGCGCGCTCTGGTGGTGGGGCTTCCGTCACTGGCGCCATCCGCTCACCTGGGTGATCGGCGTCGTGCCGTTCCTCGTCGTGCTGTTCCCGTTCTACGTGTACCTCGAACGCGCGCTCCCGAACGGCTACTAGCGGTACGGGCTATCGCCCTTTGAAGTTGGGCGTGCGCTTCTCCGCGAACGCGGCCATTCCCTCTTGCAGGTCGTCGCTCGCGAAGGCCGCGGCCTCGAGCGTCGCCACTTCGGCGCGGGCGTCGTCCGAGAGCCACTGCGCTTCGGCCACGAGGTTGAGCGAACGCTTGTGACCACGCACCGAGAGCGGCGCCGACGCGGAGATGTCACCCGCGATCGCGAGCGCCGCTTCCAACGCGTCGTCGGCGAGGCGCTGGACGATCCCGAGCCGCCACGCCTCCTCGGAGTCGACGGTACGCCCCGCGAGCAGCAGGTCGCGAGCGGCGCCCTGGCCGGCAAGCTCGGCGAGCCGCCAGATGTTGCGCGGGCTGAGGTGCACACCGAGTCGACCGACCGGGATCGCGAACCGCGCGGCCGGTGCGGCGACGCGCAGGTCGCACGCGACGGCGAGCTGCATGCCCGCACCCATCGCCGGACCGTTGACCGCCGCGATCACCGGCGCCGGATGCGCGACGATCGCGTCGAGCAACTCCTCGAACGCGGGGCGGAACGTGTCGACCGGACCGTCGGCGCCCGAATCCGTCGGCGCGAATCGGGTCACCAGATCGGCGCCGGCGCAGAAGGCCGAGCCCGCACCGGTGATCACGACGGCGCGCAGCTCCGGCTGCGCCTCGAGGTGACCCCGGAGCACCGCACAGAGCTCGCCGTTGAGCGCGTTGCGCCGATCGGGCCGGTCGATCGTCGCCAGGCCGACGAAGCCCCGGATCTCGAACTCGATCATCCGGTGTTCAGGACTCGTCGATCAGCGCGATGAGGTCGCCCTCTTGCACCGTCTGCTCGGGCTCGACGTGGAGCTCGCGCACGACGCCGGGGACCTCGGTGATCACCGGGATCTCCATCTTCATCGACTCGAGGATGCAGATCTCGTCGCCCTCGGCGACCATCTGCCCTTCCTCGACGACGACCTGCCAGACGTTCGCGGCAATCTCGGCCTTGATCTCGTGCATGCCCGCAACTTAATGGGTGAGCCCGCGCTCACACGGGGAGCACACCGTGCTTGCGGTCCGGGCGGTCGATCCGCTTGTCGGCGCTGATCCGCAGGCCGCGGGCGATGGCGGCACGCGTCTCGGCCGGATCGATCACGTCGTCGAGCTGCCCGTGGCCGGCGGCGATGTACGGATCGATGTTGGCGCGGATCTCCTCGGCGAGCTCGAGGCGCTTCGCAACGCGCTCGGTCTCGTCGTCGATCGCGTCGAGCGTGCGCCGGTGGATGATGTTGACTGCGCCGTCGGGTCCCATCACCGCGATCTCGGCGGTCGGCCAGGCGACGATGTAGTCGGCTTCGTACGCCAGGCCGTTCATCACGAAGTAGCCGGCGCCGTAGCTCTTGCGCAGGATCACGCTGATCTTCGGCACCGTCGCCTCGCTCACCGCGAACAGCATCTTGGCGCCGTGGCGGATGATCCCCTGCTTCTCGACCGCACTGCCGACGATGAAGCCGGGAACGTCGTGCAGGAACACGAGCGGCACGTTGAAGGCGTCGCAGAGCCACACGAAGCGCGCGGCCTTGTCGGCGGCATTCACGTCGAGCGCGCCGCCGAGCACCATCGGCTGGTTCGCCACGATGCCCACCGGCCTCCCGTCGATCCGTGCGAGCGCGGTCACGAGGTTCTTCGCCCATTCGGGCTTCATCCACAGCACGTCGCCGTCGTCGACGATCGCGCTCACGACCTTGCGCATGTCGTACGCGCGGCGCGGCGCGGTCGGCACGATGTCGTAGAGCTCCTCGACGCGCCGGTCGGCCGCATCGTCGGTCGCGCGGATCGGCGCGGGCTCGCCGTTGTGCTGTGGGAAGAAGCTCAGGTACTTGCGGACGATACGGAGGCACTCGGCGTCGTCGGCCACCTCGAGGTCGGCGCACCCGGAGATCTTGGTGTGCACCGCGGATCCACCCATCTCCTCCTCGGTGACGTCTTCTCCCACTGCCGCCTTCACGAGATGGCGCCCGCCGAGCGCCATCGACGACGTGCCCTTCACCATCGGCACGAAGTCGGCGAGCGCGGGGATGTACGCGGTTCCCGCCGCGCAGTGACCGAGCATCGCGGCGACCATCGGCACCACGCCGCTCATCGCGACCTGCTCGCGGAACAGCGCACCGGCACCCGCGAACGTGGAGCCCGACGTGGACTGGATGCGGGCCCCCGCGGAGTCGAGGAGCCACACGAACGGCATCCGCTGCTTCACCGCATGCGCCCGCAAGCGCGAGATCTTGTTCTCGCCGACGGCGCCCATCGAGCCGGCCATCACCGTGAAGTCGTACGCCGCGACGCACACCGGCCGGCCGTCGATCTCACCGACGCCCGTGATCGCGCCGTCGGCGGCGAGGTAACGGTCGCCGAGCCCGGCGTCCATGTGGTCGGCCAGCAACCCGTACTCGACCCACGTTCCCGGATCGAGCAGCAGGTCGAGGCGTTCGCGCACGGTGAGCTTGCCCAGCTCGCGCTGGCGCACGACCCGATCGGCGCCGCCCATCTCGAGCGCCCGCTCCCGGCGCTTCGCGAGATCGCCGACCAGCGGACCCCAATCGTGCACGTCTCCACCGGCGGTCGAGATCGGCTTCGCCATCAGCGTCCCTTCCATTGCGGTGCGCGCTTCTCGGCGAAGGCGGCGACACCCTCGGCCGCGTCCTCGGTCTGCGTCGTCACGGTCAGCATCCCCTGGAGATACGAGAGCGCGGCGTCGGCATCCATCTCGAGCACCCGGTAGAACGCATCGCGACCCCAGTGCATGATCAACGGCGACTTCGCCGCGAGCTCGGCCGCCAGCGCGTCGACCGTCGCGTCGAGCTCGGCGACGGGCACGACGCGTTGCACGAACCCGATGCGCGCGCCTTCCTCGGCCGACACGCGCCGGCCGGTCATCATCAGGTCGAGCGCGGTCTTCGGCGGCATCGAACGCAACAGCGGAACCGTGATCATGTACGGCCACAAACCCACGTTGATCTCCGGTGTGCCGAACACCGCGTCGTCGGCCGCGACCACGAGATCGCACGCGCACGCGAGCCCGAAGCCGCCCGCGAGCGCGTAGCCGCGCACCCGGGCCACGATCGGCTTGCCCAGCGACCACATGTCGCGGAACAGGTCGGCGAGCAGGCCGCGACCATCATGTGCGGCCGCCGCACCCGCGTTCTCCGCGATGCCGGTGAGATCGGCGCCCGCGCAGAAGGCCTTGTCGCCCGCGCCGGTGAGCACCACGACCCGGACGTCGGCGTCGGCCCGGGCTCGCGCCATCGCGTCGCGCAGGCCGCTCATCACCCCGTACGACATCGCGTTCCGGCGATCGGGTCGATTGATCGTCACCCGGGCAACCCCGCCCGACGCGTCGTACAACAGTTCTGGACTGTTCATGCCCGGATCGTACGCGACCTGCGCGGTACCGTTGCCGGGTCATGCTCGTGCTCGGGATCGCCATGCTCGCCGCGCTGCTGGTCCCGCTCGTGACCTTCGGGTCGTACAAGCGCCTCGTCAACACCGAGATTCACTGGGGTTGGCTGCTGGGCACCGGGCTCGCGATCCAGCTGGCGCTCGAGTACTACACGCTGCCGCGGCGCTACTGGCACACGCTGGGCTTCGGGCTGCTCGTCGCGTCGTACGTGTTGATCCTCGCGTTCTGTACCCGCAATCTCGTGTTGCGCGGCATGTCGATCGTGCTCATCGGGATCGCGTGCAACGCCCTCGTCATCGTCGTGAACCAGGGAATGCCGGTGAAGTTCCCGCCGGAGTGGCGCAACGAGTCGTGGGTCCAGGCGACCGTGAAGCACCACCCCCAGCAGCACGGCGAGTCGCTGCTGTTCCTCTCCGACATCATCATCGTGAGAGACCCCTACGACACGGTGATGTCGTTCGGTGATCTCATCCTCACCGTCGGTCTCTGCGACGTCGCGTTCAACGTGAGCCGCGACCCGCAGCGCCGCAAGCGCAAGGCCCGGCAGGCAGTGGCGCGTATGGCCGCACAGCCGTACGCTTCGAGCGTTCCCGCGAGGCGCCAACCAACGGGGGTATGAGCATGATCGACGTCGACGGCCTCGTCGCCCTGGTTCTGCTCATGTTCTGGGTCTGGGCGCTGCTCGACTGCATCGCGACCGACTCGGCGCTGTGCCGCAACCTGCCCAAGCCGATGTGGATCATCCTCGTCTTGATCCTGCCCGACATCGGCGCGCTCGCGTGGCTGCTCCTCGGCCGCCCGGAGAAGGCCAGCTGGCGGCCCGGCTCGACCGACTATGCGGCGCCGCGCCGCCCCGTCGGGCTCGAGGACTCGCCTCGCTACAGCGCGTCGCCGACGATCAGTGATCGCCGGTCGGAAGAGCTCAACCGAGAGCTCGAACGCTGGGAACGTCAGCAGCAGGAGCGCGCCCTGCCGGCCGGCTCGTCGACACCGGCGGCCGCGCGAGCCGCGACTCCCGACCTCGACGAGTGGCAGAAGCAGCTCGACGAGCGGGAGGCCGAGATCCGCCGGCGCGAGCTGGAGGTGCGCCAGCGGGAGCTCGACCAGCGCGAGCTCGAGCAACGCGAACGCGACCTCGACCAGTAGTCGCGTCCCGCCGACCTCTAGCCGTCCGACACGCCGAATCGCCGGTGCAGCGCGGCGCCCGTCGCCGCGTCGGCGGGCAGGAACGTCTCGATCGAGAGCTCGGTCAGGGTGATGTCGAGCGCAGTGCCGAAGGTGGCGATCATCGTGATGAACGCGAGATCACCGTCGTCGGTTCGCAAGCGCATCGGGATCGCAATCGCGCGCGAACCCTCCTGCGGTGGCGGCACCGCGAGCCCCGCCTCCCCGGCGTAACCCATGAGCTCGTCGGCGAGCGCGCGGAGCTCGTCGTCGCCGGTCACCGCGATCTGACGGCGAAGATTGCCGAGAATGTGATCGAACCACTCGTCGAGGTTGAGGATCCGCGACGACAGTCCCTTCGGATGCAACGTCGCGCGCAAGACGTTGCACGGCGGATCGAGCAAGCCGGGCGCGACCCCGTCGACGAGCACGAGCGCGGCCCGGTTCGCGGCCATCAGCGTCCACCGCCGATCGACGAGGATCGCCGGGTAGGGCTCGTGCGCCGCGAGGAGACGATCAATGGCCTCGCGCACCGGCTGCATCTCCGGCGCCGAGAAGTCGGTCGAATGAAACGTGGGCGCGAACCCACCGGCGATCAACAGCGCGTTGCGCTCGCGCAACGGCACGTCGAGCTGGTCGGCCAGGTGGAGCACCATCTCCCGGCTCGGCCGAGACCGGCCGGTCTCCACGAAGCTGAGGTGGCGGGCGGAGATTCCCGCCACTCCGGCGAGGTCGAGCTGACTCATGCGCCGGCGCGTCCGCCACTCACGCAGGAGGTGGCCGACCGCGGGCGCACCGGCATCCGTCATGGTCGTCACGGTACCGACGGGCGTGCGGCAAGACCATTACCTCCGAGGGAATCGACGCGCCGACGCTCGCATCGCACGATGAGGCGACCCGACCGTAGGAGAGACGCCATGACCTCAGTTCTCGAACGTACCGATGTCGCCCGCGGCGCGATCGACGAGTACGCATCGTTCGCCGCGCTGATCGAATCGCTCGACACCGCCGCGTGGGACGCGCCGACGCGATGTGACGGCTTCCTCGTGCGCGACGTCGCCGGCCACGTGGTCGGCCTCGCCGAAGACGTCGTGCGGGGCGTGCCGGGTAGCCGCAACGCCGAAGAGGAAGCCGCGTCGGTTCGCGGCGACTCGCCCGCGCAGGTTGCGGCCCGGCTGCGTGCCGCGCTCGCGTCGATCGAGCCCCTTCTCGCGGCGCTCGACGACGACGCCTGGAACGGACCGAGCGGTGTGCCCGACCTCACCTTCGGCCGCGGCGTGCTCACCCTCTGGTACGACGCGTTCGTGCACGCCGACGACATCCGGGCCGCGCTCGACCGGCCGTCCGACCGGGGCCCGGGCCTGCCGGCCTGCGTCGAGTACCTCGCCGGCGAGCTCACGAGCCGAGGTTGGGGCCCCGCGACGCTGCGGCTCGACGGTGTGCCGAGTCACGACGTGGGCGACGGCGGGCGCGAGATCACCGGAGACCCGTTGCAGTTCGTGCTCGTCGCCACCGGCCGCGCCGAACCCTCGACGATGGGTCTCGAGCCCGGAGTCAGCATCTACTGATCCGTGTGGACCTCGAGCGCGTGGTCAGCGCACGGCCGCGAGATGGCCGGCCTCGACCACGCGCTCGAGCGCGCCGAGCACCTTGTCGTCGTAGACGTAGCCGGGCGCCGACCGCAGCGTCTCGATCGCAAAGCTCTGCTCGTTCCCGTCACGGGCAGTCAGGTCGTCGAAGTCGCTGGCAATGCGCAGGATCTGCACGGCAACCCGTCGCTTCGGGTCGGAGGCATCGCCGGCGACGATGTCACCCGCGCCCGCGAGCGGCTTGATCTCCCGGAGCATCGTGCTCGTCACCGCGGCCACCTCCGCCGCGGGCGTCGGACGTGAAGGGTCTTCGGGCTCGTCGATGGTGACCTGCCCGAGGTGGTGCAGCAGCGCCGCCCGCTCGAGGTCCGACGTGTCGTGGGTCGAAACGCCGAGCACGCCGGCCATCGCCACGGCGAGGGTGGCCACGCGCTTCGAGTGGCCCGGCGGGACGATGCCACCGAACTCCGGCGCCATCGCGAGTGATTCGATCGTTTGGTCGTACGCGCGCGTCGCGGTGTCGAGGCGCTCGAACGCGTACCAGGCCGCCAGCAGCGGAGTCGCGAACAGCAACGGACCCCAGATGCCGACCTGGCCGCGCCCGTCGACACCGCGGTACCCGATCGCCATCAGCATTCCCGACGACGCGATCGCCAGCCAGGCCAGGCGAGCCCGCGCCGAGAAGGTCGGGTGAAGTCGCAGGATCCAACGCATCGCGAGGTCGACGGGAAGTTGGGCGACGGCCGCGGCGCCGAGCGTCAACAGCACCGTGGCGACGGCCTCGTTGTGATGAGTGACGTCGCGGAGCCCGTCGTACACCGCGATCGTGCCCGCCGCGACCGCGAGGCGTTCGATCATGATCTGGACGCGCCAGCCCGATTCGCGATCGTTGAATCGCAGCACCGCCGAGATCAGCTCTGCACCCGCGACCGCGCCTGCGAATCGGGCAGTCGAGAAGCCCGAAGCGAGCACGAGGAGCACGGGGTACGACAGCGGCACCGCGGTCCGGTTCTCGAGGCGCAACACGAGCAGCTCGCCGAGAACGAGACCGGCGGCCAGGAACACCAGCGCGCCGGTCGACCCCGACGGATCGGCGACGTGCGCGATCGTGCCCGCGACGAGACCGGCGATGACGACGAACGCGATTCGCCGGGACAAGCTCACTGCTTGGCCTTCTCGTCGGGAAGCAGGTCTCCGAGGCCGGCCGAACCGAGCCCGACCTCGGGTGCGTGCTCGAAGTGCGACTCCTCCTCGTGGCCCTTGCCGTGCACTTCGTTACGCTTCTCGATCGCGCGGATCAGCGCCTCGGCGCACGCGGGGTGGAACTGCTTCCCCGACTTGTCGCGCAGCTCCTTGAACGCAACCTCTTGCGTGAGCGCCTTGCGATACGAGCGGGTCGACGTCATCGCGTCATAGGCGTCGGCCACCATGATGATGTACGGCTCGATCGGATGATCGAGATTGTCGGGATCGAACTTCATCGCGTCGCTGTGCGCGTGCAACGCGATCGGCCGGAGGAAGTCGATGTGGCTGAGCATCTGCACCGACACGCCCTCGTGAATGCGAACGCGGGCGAACTCCTCCTCGGTGAGCTTTCCCGGCTTGTTCAACAACTGGTTCGGTACCACGAGCTTGCCGATGTCGTGCATCAGCGCCCCGAACCGCAAGCGGTCCATGCGGGCCGGCAGGAAGTCGAGCTCCTCGCCGATGTAGCCCGCGTACACGGCGACGCGCTCGGCGTGACCGGCCGTATAGGGGTCCTTCTGTTCGAGCGCACGAATCAGGAGCTGAACCGTCTCGTCGTGTGACTGCTTCACCTGCATGTACGACGAGAACATCTCGCGCGCGATGAGGATCGGAACGATGATGAGCACGAGAACCGTCGGACCCAACGCGAGATACAGCCGGCCGAGGAAGAGACCGACCATCGCGAACGGGAAGACTTGGACACCCATCGGAACGAGCTCGCGCACAACCTCGCGTGGGAGGCGTCCGAGCTCGATTCGATAGGACGCGAGGATCAGACCGGCCCGCACCGTGAAGTCCGTGAGCGCGGGCGGAAGCGCCGCGACCAGTGCGAGTGGAACGGTGTCGCGCATGACCGGTGGAAGTGCGCCGAACACGAGTGCGGCCCCGAGCAGCGCCAGCCCCGACAGCGCCGCGTTGAACGGGATCCAGCCCCAGGTCGCCTTGGTCAGTCCCGAGAGGAGCAGACCGTTCAACATCCCGACCAGCAAAGGGGCCAGCAGGCTGCCGTCGTGTTGGAACACGACCATGGCCGCCATGCACACCATGAAGGCCGGCGAGAGGTACGCGCCTTGCGGCAACGCGACCTCCCGATGAGCACTGAACACCACGAGCGCCCCGAAGACGAGCGCGGCGCCGAAGGGGAACGCCTGGTGGCGCTCGCTGAACCCGAGCAGGCCCGCGGCCAGGGCCGCGACGGCACAGATGGCCGACGCGAACCACCACAGACGGCGCGGAAACGGGCTCATGTCACCTTCTGTTTCGGCAGATGAACGAGCCTCTGGAGAGGGGCGGCAAGGCCGCGGGCCGGGTTCTACGTCAGTGACGCACGAGACCGGCGCCGCCGGCGAGCAGAACCGCAACGATTCCGCCACCGAGAGCAGCCACGCGGACAGCAATCTTCTTCACAGGAATTCCCCCTTGCGTCTCACCTCCGCCGCTGCCGCTATGGGCGGCGGGGCACACCCGCTCCGCTCAGGGTTTTTGCAAATTGTGAAGTGTTGAGACCCGACCCGAGGCCTTGCCGTCTCTCTCCGAGGATCGTTCAGCCAGCCGCGCCCTTCTTTGCCCACCCGAAGGAAGTTGGCCTACGGGCCAACACCAGTCACACTGGCCACACCAGTTTCATGGCCCACGGGGGGCCTCTGCAAGAGATTCTCTCCCCTTTCGGAGCGCGCGAACAGGTCCATTCGACCTACTCGGCTCCGCGGCTCCCGGTGCCGCGCGCGCTCCGTGGCTGCCACCGCTTCCGCGGCCGCGCTGCGCGTCAACGGGCCCGCGCACCCGGGGTTGTCCGGCGCCGCCGCAGCCGTGATAATCGCCCGACCACGGACGGTGGCACGTTGGCAATGGGCGCACCACATATCCTCCGACAGGTGGGCGGGGAACGGAATTCGGCCGTGGAAGAGCTCGAAAGCATCGACGAACTCGATCTCACCGAGGTGGAACGCGAGATCTGCCGCCTCCCCGACGTCACGATCGCCCGGCTGGTCGCCGAGCCCAGCGGACGCGTCAGCGAGGTCCACGTCGTCGCGCATCCCGGGAAGCATCCGAAGCAGATCGCCCGCGACGTGCAGTCGATCGCACTCGCCTCGTTCGGGCTCGAGCTCGACCGGCGCATCATCTCGGTCGTGCAGCTCGGCGGCGACGTCCTCGACTCGCAGGTGTTCGCCGCACACCCCCGGCCCTCGGTGGTCGCGATCACGGCCGAAGCCAACGGCCTTCGCTCGCTGGTCAGGGTCACGCTCGCCCGCGACGAAGAGGAGGCCGTCGGGTTCGCCGAGGGCTCCATCGCGACCAGCGCCCGCCACCGACTCGTCGCGGCGGCCACCGTCGACGCGCTCCGCCAACTCGAGCCCGCCGCGGAGTGCATCGACGTCGACAACGCAGAGATCCTGCGCGTCGCCGCCCACGACATCGCGGTCGTGACCGTGGTGTTCGTCGTACCGCCGTCGGAGCAGCTCGTGTCGGGGTCCGCGATCGTGCGCCCGCAGCAGGAAGCCGACGCAGTCGCCCGCGCGGTGCTCGACGCAACCAACCGGCGCATCGCGTACATCAGCGTGGGCTGAGCCCGGAGGCGTCGCGCTCTCGACGGTGCCCTATCGTCGGCGGTCGTGGCGCCGGAAGCTGTGGTCGTGTCGTTCCGCCTCGGCGGCGCCGACGGTGTCGCCGTGGAAGCCCGCAAGTGGGAACACGCGCTCGGCGAGCTCGGCTTCGGGGTCCGACGGGTTGCCGGTGCGATCGAAGACAACGGCCGGCCCGACGACACCGTGTTACCGGGGCTCGCGATCGAGCCGGGCCCGAGCGGGGCGCCGATCGACGACGCAACCGTCGCCGCCGCGCTCGAAGGCGCCGATCTGGTGATCGTCGACAATCTCTGCTCCCTCCCGCTGAATGTCGACGCCGCGCGATCGGTGGCACGCGTGACCGCCGAGCACCCCGGACGGGTGTTGTTCCGCCATCACGACCTCCCGTGGCAGCGCCGGCACCTGTCACACCTCGGCACCGATCTCCCTCCGCGAATCGACGCCGCCATGCAAGCAACCATCAACCTGCGCAGCCGCCGCGAGCTCGAAGCCCGCGGCTTCGCCAACGCGACAACGGTCCACAACTTCTTCGAGCTCGATCCCGCGCCCGGCGATCGGGCCGGAACGCGCGCGCACTTCGGGTTCGCCGCCGACGACTTCGTGATCTTGCAGCCGTCGCGCGCGATCGAGCGCAAGAACGTGCCCGGCGCGATCCGTCTCGCGACCTACCTCGTGCGCGTCATGCCCAATCGCAACGTGAGGCTCTGGATCTCGGGCCCGGCCGAAGACGGCTATGCCGAGACATTGGCTCGCCTCGTCGAACGGAGCGAGGTACCGGTGACGATCGGGCGCGCGGCGAGCTCGGCCGACGCGTACGCGGCGTGCGACCTCGTGACGTTCCCCTCCACATGGGAGGGATTCGGGAATCCCGTGATCGAGTCGATCGCGGCGCGACGCGCGTGCATCGCGTTCCCGTATCCGGTGCTCTCGGAGATCCTCGCGGCCGGCGTGCGCTGCTTCTCGACCGAGCAGCCGGAAGTGCTCGTGCGCTTCCTCGCCGAACCGGAGAGCCGGCAGCAGACCTACTTCGACGTGAACCTGCGGAGAGCCCGAGTCTCGTTCTCGCTCGCCGACCTCCCACGATCCATCGAGCACGCGTTCGCGGCGCAAGGCTGGATCGCATGGTGAACGACGACCCGGTGCTCGCTCGCCGCGCCCGCATCGCCCGCATCGCGGCGATCGGCAAGCGTGTGGGCTACCTCGCGCTCGGCGCCGCCATCGTCAGCTTCGTCGCCGGTGTCGTCACCTCGTTCGCGACGTGGACCGTCGTGGTCAGCACCGCCGGGCTCGTCACCGCGTGCGTGGTCCTACCGATTCCGATCGTGCTCGGGTACGGCGTGCGCGCGGCCGCGCGGGAGGACCGGCAGGGCGGCGCTGGTAGGAGCTGATCGCCGCCACGTCGGTAGCATCCGAACGACCTCCGGCGCCTTTCCGAGGAGATGCCATGCGATACCGCCGTTTCGGCTCCAGCGACCTCGTCGTGTCGGAAGTCGGGTTCGGTACGTGGACCCTCGTCACCGACTGGTGGGGCCGCACCGACCACCCGCACGCGATGATCACCGCCGCGCTCGACGCCGGCATCAACTTCATCGACACCGCGCCGGTGTACGGATCCGAAGGCGCGGGAGAGAGCATCCTGGCGCCGTACCTCACAGTTCGCGACGACATCGTGATCACCACGAAGTGCGGCTACGACATCAACGCCGAGCGGAAGTACCCGGGCCAGTCGGAACGCCCCAGCGCCTGGCGACCGGAGTCGATCCGCGAGCAGTGCGAAGACTCGTTGCGCCGGCTCGGCACCGACCGCATCGACCTCTACCAGCTGCACAACCCGCGCATCGAGCCGATCCTCGCCGACGACCTCTGGGCCGCGCTGCTCGAGCTCAAGGATGCCGGCAAGATCCGCGAGCTCGGCGTGGCGCTCGGGCCCGCGATCGGCTGGGTCGAAGAGGGGAACCGCGCGATCGACGACCGCCCGATCGTCTCGCTGCAAACCGTGTTCAACGCGTTGGAGCAAGAGCCCGGCCGCACGTTCGCGGCGCGGCCGCGCGTGCAGGCGGGCGAGGTCTCGCTCATCTCACGCGTGCCTCACGCCTCCGACTCGCTGTCGGGCAAGGCCACACCCGACACGGTGTTCGACCCGAAGGACCACCGCTCCCACCGCAACCGCGACAACATGCTCGACAACTTCGAGAAGGCCGAGGCGCTCTCGTTCCTGTGGTCGGGAACCGGGCGCACGATCGGGCAGGCCGCGATCGCCGCGATCCTCGCGAACCCGGCGTTCACGTGCGTGCTGCCGACGGTGCTGTCGGTCGAAGACGTGCGCGAGTACGCGGCCGGGTCGGATCTCCCGCTCACCGCCGACGAGCACGAGCAGGTCGACGCGCTGTGGTCGCGCAACTTCGACCACGTCGACCGCTACGTCATGCCGCTGAAATCGAGCGTCTGACGCACGCATGCGCCTTCCCGCCGACGAACGTCGCCAGCAGCTGCTCGCCGTCGCGTGCGACCTGTTCGCGCGCACGGGCTTTCACGACACGTCGATGGACGACATCGCGGAGGCCGCCGGAGTCACCAAGCCCGTGCTCTACCAACACTTCCCGAGCAAGCGCGCGCTCTACATCGAGCTCCTCGACGATACGGGTCAGCGACTGCTCAACCTCCTCTCGGAGGCAACCGGCCGCGCCACGTCGGGACGCGAGCGGGTCGAGGCGGGGTTCCGTGCGTACTTCGAATTCGCGGTCGGCGACCGGTCGTCGTTCCGGCTGCTGTTCGGTGCCTCTATCCGCAGCGACCCCGAGTTCGCGCGCACCGTCGAGGAGATCCTGCAAGCCGTCGCCGACACGATCTCGACGCTCATCGATCTCCCGACCTCCGACGACCAACGCCGCGTCCTCGCCTACGCGCTCGTCGGCATGGGCGAGTCGGTCAGCCGGCGCGCGCTCACCGAGCCCGTTCCCGGCGTCGACGCCGACGAGCTCGCGGCATGGATCACCGAGCTCGCGTGGTTCGGCCTCCGGGGCGTCCGCACCGAAGAGCCCAGCTCGACCTTCTGAGAGCCCAATCCGCGCGGCTGAGCCGGCCTAGAGCTTGCGCAGGCGGACGCGCTGCACGCGGTGATCGGCGCCCTTCTCGAGCACGAGATTCGCGCGCTCCCGGCTCGGGGCGATGTTCTCCCGCAGGTTCGCGAGGTTGATCTCGCGCCAGATCGCCGAACCGAAGTGGCGGGTCTCGTCTTCCGAGGAACGGGTGAGAAAATTGAAATACGAGCGCGGGTCGTGCAGTGACGTCTCGCGCAGCAAGAGCAGCCGGGTGACGTACCACTCCTCGAGGTCCTGCTCGCTCGCGTCGACGTAGATCGAGAAGTCGAAGAAGTCGGAGACGACGAGGCTCGCGTCGGTCCGGCCGCGACGCGAGGGAGTTTGCAGCACGTTCACACCCTCGACGATCACGACATCCGGGCTCCGCAGGATGTTCTCGTCGCCGTCGACGACGTCGTAAGTGAGGTGGGAGTACACCGGCGCGCGCACCTCGGGCTCGCCGGCCTTGAGCGCGGCCAGGAACGCGAGCAGCGCGCGCACGTCGTAGCTCTCGGGGAAGCCCTTGCGGCTCATCAGCCCACGCGCTTCGAGCACCGCGTTCGGGAAGAGGAATCCGTCGGTGGTGACGAGATCCACACGCGGGTGATCGGGCCAACGGCCGAGCAGCGCCTGGAGCAGGCGCGCGATCGTGCTCTTGCCCGCCGCCACGCTGCCGCCGATGCCGATCACGTACGGCACGCGCGCGTGCAGGTGCCCGAGAAAGGTCTCGGTGACGACGCGCAGGTCGCGGGTCGCCGCGAACCGCAGGTTCAGCAGTCGCGTGAGCGGGAGGTAGACCTCTTCGACCTCGCTCAACTCGAACGGCTCGTTCAAGCCTCGGAGTGCGACGACGTCGGCCTCGTCGAGCGTGAGCGGCGTCGACGCACGCAACGCGCTCCATTGCGCGCGATCGAAGTCGACGTACGGGCTGAGCTCGCGTTCGACACCGCCCGTCACAGCCGACGACGTTATCCCTCTCGCGAGTTCGTGAGTCAGTCGGCTCGCGCGAGCCCGATGGGGCAGCTCACACCGGTGCCGCCCATGCCGCAGTACCCGGCGGGATTCTTCGCGAGGTACTGCTGGTGGTAGTCCTCCGCGTAATAGAAGGTCGGCGCTTCGACGATCTCGGTCGTGATCTCGCCGTACCCGGCCTGCGTGAGTTGCGACTGGAACATGACGCGCGACTTCTCGGCCGCCGCGAGTTGGTCGGCGCCGAAGCAATAGATCGCCGACCGGTACTGCGTGCCGATGTCGTTGCCCTGCCGCATGCCCTGGGTCGGGTCGTGGTTCTCCCAGAAGACCCGCAGCATCTCGTCGTACGTGGTCCGGGCGGGATCGAACACGACGAGCACGACTTCGGCGTGGCCGGTGCGCCCGCTGCACACCTCTTCGTAGGTGGGGTTCGGAGTGAACCCGCCCGCGTAACCGACCGCCGTGGTGTACACGCCTTCGGTCTGCCAGAACTTGCGCTCCTCACCCCAGAAGCAGCCCATCGCGAACAGCGCCTGCTGGAAGCCTTCGGGGAAGGGCGACTCGAGCGGCGTGCCGAGCACGAAGTGCCGGTCGGGCACCGCGAACGGGCGCTCGGGCCGGCCCGGGAGCGCCTCCTCGGCAGTCGGCAGTTGACCCTTGTCTCGACGCGAGAACATCGACATAGCTCGGTCTCTTCCTCTGAGGAACGGCTGACGACACCGTAAACCCGCTCCGGTCGATGATGGTTCCCGCCGCGGCCGATTCGGGCTCAGCGGCCGCGCTTCGGACGCGCCAGCTCCACGAACGCCCGAGCCGCAGGCGAGAGCGGCGCCGGGCGGTGCACCAGGCCGATCGTGCGGGTGAGCGTGGGCACGAGCCTCGCGACCACCGCACCCTGCGCGGCCAGGGTGTCGGCGAGCCCGGCCGGCAGGAACGAGGTGCCGGCGCCGGCCAGCACGAGCGGCGCGATGGCCTCGCGCTGCGAGGTCTCGACGGCGATGAGCGGCTCCACTCCCGCGGCGGCCAGGGCCCGATCGAGCAGGTCGCGCGTCGAGAGCCCTCGAGGCGTGGTCACCAACGGCATGTCCCGGAGCCTGGCCACCGGCAACCGGCCCGGCGCGGGAAGCCGGGTGCGAGGTGGGCACACCGCCACGATCTCCTGGCGTTCGAGCGACACCGAAACCAGCTCCTCGCGGCGGGGCGGCAGCTCGGTGAGCCCCAACTCGCACCGCCCGTCGAGCACCATCGCGTCGACCGCCGAGAGGTCGTCGGGCGCGGCGATGTGCACGACGATGCCGGGGTGGGCCTTGCGGAAGCGGCCGACGAGCCGACCCAGCGGGTCCGCGGCGAGCGTCGACAACGACACGAAGTCGAGCGTGCCCGAATGCAGGCCGCGCACGCCCGCGACCGACTCGATCACCGCCTGGCGGTCGCGCACGAGCTGGCGCGCCGGGCCCACGAACGCGTGCCCGGCGTCGGTCAGCTCGACCGACCGCCCGAGGCGGTGGAAGAGCCGCACGTCGAGCTCGGCCTCGAGCCGGCGGATCCCGTCGGAAAGTGACGGCTGGCTGATGTCCATCGACGCCGCCGCCTTGGTGAAGCTGCCCCGATCGACCACCGCCAACACGTACTCGACCTGCCGCACATCCATCGGTGGCTCCTCCCGGGTCGGTCCCTCGGCACCCTCTCATAGCTTTTATCTATGATACCTAGAGATCAAAGAGGATTGATCTATGGCTCTCGGTGCCGTTGAATCGAGTCGTGACCCTGCACGTGCTCCTCGGCGCGATCCTCGTCGGCGTCGGCGTCGGCTTCTTGTCGGGCGCGTTCGGCAAGGGCGGCTCCGCGATCGCGACCCCCCTCCTGCACCTCCTCGGCGTTCCCGCGATCGTCGCGATCGCGTCGCCGCTCCCGGCGACGATTCCGTCGACGTGGCTCGCGAGCCGCGTGTACGCACGCACCGGCGACGTCGACCGGCGCGTCGTTCGCCTCGGCCTGCCGATCGGGTTGCCCGCCACAGTCGCCGGCGCGTTGTTGACGAGATGGATTCCGGGCGGCCCGCTCGTCGTCGCGACCGACGTGGTCCTTCTCGTGTTCGGTCTGCGCATTCTCCTGAGTCGCAACTCGCACGGCGCGCAAGATCGAGACGAGCACACGACGCTCGCGCGCGTGCTCGTGGTCGTCGGGATCGTCGGCTTCGTCTCCGGCCTGCTCGGAAACAGCGGCGGTTTTCTGCTCGCGCCGCTGTTCATGAGCGTGCTCGGCATGCCCATTCATCGCGCGCTCGGCACGTCGCTCGTGTTGGCAACGTGTCTGGCCGTTCCGGGCACGTTGGTGCACGCGTGGCTCGGCCACATCGACTGGTCTCTGACCCTTGCGTTCGGGATCGCGTCCGCGCCCGCGGCCGGGTTCGGTGCGCGCCTCGCGCTCCGCACGAAGGCGCGGTCGCTGACGCTCGTGTACGGGTTCGGGCTCGCGGGCCTGGCCGGCGGACTCCTCGCGATCGCGCACTGACGCTCCCGAACTGAAGCGGCGCGCGCACAAATTTCGCTCAATACTCGGGCCGCGCGTACCGACAAATGACGCTCGTGGAACTCCGACCGCTCACAGTGAACCCCCGCCGAAACAGCCTGGTCAGCGGGATTCCTGGCCGCCTTTTGGCAACCGCCGAGCCCAACGCGTAGCCTGCCGTCACCGTGTTTACGCCGCTGAGCTGTCTCGACGCGCGCACCGGTCGCCCCCCGGCGGTCCAACTCGCCTCACGCGTCCGCACGAATTGTCGGCGCTCGGGGCAATCGTGACCCGGCACCTCCGCACACCACTCGTGGTGGTCGTCGCGATGATGTTGCTCGGCGCGTTGAGCCCGTTGCGCGCCGGCGGCTCGACGATCGACGACAAGAAGCAGGAAGCCGCGCAACTCGAGCAGGAGATCCAGAGCAACGGCGACAAGATCGCCGCGCTCGGCGAGCAATACAACGGCGCCGTGCTCGAGTACCAGAACGCGCAGACCGGCGTCGCCGAGGCGAAGCGTCATCTCGCATCGGCCGAAGCGCAGCACCAACAGCTCAGCAGTCTCGTCGCCGCCCGTGGCGCCGAGCTCTACCAAGGCGCGCAGGACCCCACATCGCTGCTCCCCAACACCAACATCCAGTCGGTCGACGAGTTGGGAGTGCGCACGCAATACGGCGCAGTCGCCACCGGGAACGACGAGCAACTCATCTCGAACCTCGTGCGGGCGCAGCAGGACCTGAAGATCCAACGCCAGCGACTCGACCACGAAGTGAGCGCAGCCAAGCAGAAGCGCGACTTCATCGCCGAGGCGCAGCAGAAGGTGCAAGAAGCCAACTCGCAGGAAACCGAGTTGCTCTCCCAGGTGAAGGGCGAGATCGCAACACTGATCGCGCAGGAGAAGGCACGGCAGGCCGCGGCCGTCAAGGCTGCGCTCGACCAGTTGTCGCACGAAGGCAACGGTGCATCCCAGGTGCCGGCATCCGACGTCGGCGCCGGTGCGATCCCGAACCTGCCCGCCCCGTCACCACGGGCGGCGGCGGCGATCTCGTACGCCGAAGCGCAGCTCGGCAAGCCGTATCAGTACGCGGCCGCCGGCCCCAACACGTACGACTGTTCCGGCCTGACGATGATGGCGTGGGCCGCGGCCGGCGTCTCCATGCCTCACTACTCGGGTGCGCAGTTCGCGATGTTCCCCCACGTTCCCTTCGACCAGCTCGAGCCGGGCGACCTGCTCTTCTGGGGTCCGGGTGGCAGCGAGCACGTCGCGATGTACATCGGCGGCGGCCTGCAGATCGCAGCCACCCACACCGGCGACTACGTGCGCATCCAGCCGATGGGACAAAATCCCGTCGGTGCCGCACGTCCCTGAGCCGGGCACCGCACCGACGAGCGCACGACCTCGGGCGCGGGCCATGCTGTACGGGTGGAGACCGCGCCGCGTACAACTCCGCGAGCGGACCCACAGCCGCTCGCGAGCCGACCGCTCATGCCCGGCTACGGACTGCTCGGGCCCAACGAAGGAACCGGGCTCCTCTCGTGGCAGTGGGCGCAGGAACGGCTCACCGCGTCGCACGACTACTGGCTGGCCACGGCTCGCCCCGATGCCCGACCGCACCTCATGCCGGTCTGGGGCGTGTGGGACGGCGAAGCGTTGTGGTTCAGCAGCGCGAACGCGTCGCGCAAGGCGACCAACCTGCGCCGCTCGCCGCGTTGTTCCGTCGCGACCGACAACGCCTACGAACCCGTCGTGCTCGAAGGTGACGCCCTCGTGGTCACCGATCCCCACCGGCTCCGGCGCGCCCTCGAGCTCGAGAACGACAAGTACGACACCAGCTACGGAGCCGAGATGATCGACCCCGCGCACAACACCTGGTTCGAGCTCCGGCCGATCTGGGCGTTCGCGCTCGACGAAGACGACTTCACGGGCAGCCCGACCCGCTGGTCGTTCGAGCCCGAGAGGCCGACATGAGCCAGGACAACAACGACGACGACACGACCTCCGCGCTCGTCACGGCCTCGACCGAGCTGCTCGAGCGGGTCAACGCCGCGCAATCGCCACTCACGGTCGTGAGCGAATCGCTCGCGACGCTCGCCGGCACGCTCGGCGTGAGCCAGGTCCTGGTCGCCATCGACGACCCGGAATTCGGCCGGCAGGTGTTCAGCTCCGGACGCACACTGCTCGGCGACAGCGGCGACTTGTTGTGGGGCCCGCCGCGCGTGCGCACCGATCCGCCGCGTGCGCTCGACGACGCGCTCTCGCGTTTGATCGTCGCCACCGTCACGACCACCTTCGAGCGCGCGCGAGCGAGCACGCAACCGGTCGCCGTCGCGCGTCCCGACGACCTCATCATCGGGCTCGATGCCGCGACCCAGCGCAGCGCCCGTTACGGATGGGGATTCACCCTCGTGCTCGTGCGGCTCGACGAGGCCGACGCCCGCAACTCGGCGCGCATGGAAGCGCATTTGCGCGCCGGCGACACGCTGATCGAGCTCGGCACGCGCGACCTCGCCATCCTGATGCCGGCCGCACCCGGTGACGAGATACCGACGATTCTCGCCCGAGTCGGGCGGAGCGGCACGGTTTCAACCTTTTGTTACGGGTTGGCCGCATGCCCCGGCGACGCCACCGAAGCGGACGCGCTCCTCGCACTGGCCGCGGCGCGTTTGCGCGACGCGGAAGAGACCCGAATCGCGCCGGAGATCCACGCAATCGAGCCGCCAAAGGTTTAGGGTCGGCCACGGTGTACAGCGTGCGGATGCGCCGCCTCTCCGACCGGGCCCGTCTCGAGGGAATGCTCGCGCTCCGCAAGGCGCTCGACAGCGTGCGGCGCACGCAGAGCCCCACTCCCGAATCGGACGAAAGCGCGTTCCGGGCGTCGTACTCGGACCCGCGCGACGACGATTCCGCATGGTGGCGGCGCGCGGAGCTTGCACGCGACGGCAACGAGATCGTCAACAAGCTGATCGTCGGTGAGGAGCACTACGCGGAGCCGGTTCCCGACCGCGACCTCGAGTTGGCGAAGGCGCTCGATCGGATCGCCGACTCGATCGAGCGGGTCGCGGCCCAGCTCGACTCCTACCACCTCGAGCGGGCCGAGCATCTCGACGCGATCGAGTTCCTCCTGCGCGAGATGGTGATCAGTACCGTGCCGGCGAGCGCGCCCCGCTCCATCGTGCTCGGCGGCGTCGTCGATCCCGACCAGCTCGACGATGACGACGACGAGATCTCGATCGTTCCCGACGGTTATCCGCTCGAGATCGACGTCGCCGTCGAAGTGCGTTCGCGCTTCCACGACCGATGGATCGCCGGGTTCAGCATCGCCGAAGCAGTCGAGTCCCCCGGCCGGTGCCGCTACCGGCTGACCCGCCGATCCGACGGCATCCCGTTGCCGATCCTGTTCGAGGCGTGTGACGTGCGCGCGGTCTCGGCCGCCTACGACCGCAAGAAGGCGGCCGTCTCCCGATCGTCGGTTGCGGGCCCGCGCTAGGAGCGGATGTCCTTGCGGCGGAACCACACGACCGCTGCGGCAACGAAGACCACGAAGTACGCCGCCTGCACGACGACTCCGGCCACCAGGTCGTGCGAGTAGCGGTTCTGGGTGAACAACGACGTCCACGCGTCGAGGTAGTGGGTGGGGAACCCGTACCGGACGACACCGAGCTGCGGGATGCCGTCGAGGATCTCCGACGTGATGTACACGCCGATGGTCGCCCCGACCGCGCCCGCGGCCGAGTCGGTCAGCGTCGTGAAGAGTGTGCCCAAGGCGAGCAACGCCGTGTACCCGAAGGCAACGTACGCGGTCGCGATCCCGACTCGCTCGATGAGCACCCGCTCGCTCAGTTGGAAGCCGCTCAACAACCCGCTCGCGATCGTCGGCACCGTGACGGCGTGCGCACCGAACAGCACGACTCCGCCGACCAGTCCCGCGAGCACGACGAGAATCGTGCACACCCAGATGAGCACGCCGGCAACGAACGTCTTCGCGACGAGGAGGCGCGCCCGCGACACCGGCCGCATCAGCAGATACCGCAAGTTGCCCCACGCGGCGTCGCTGGCCACCGAATCACCGGCGAACGTGCCGGCGACGACAACGAGCAGGAAACCGCTCATCACGCTCAGCACCGCCGCCGGGACCAGGAGACCGCTCTGTTGCGCGAGCCGGAACAACCCTTCGCCCTCGGCGCGCCGACCCGGCCGGTTCCCGCGTGCGTGAATCGCGACGACGATGAGCGTCGGCAGCGCGACCAGGCCCAGCCAGATCACATACGTGCGCGTGCGGCGCACGGCCTTCGTGAGCTCGGTGCGCACGAGCGCGATCACCGCGCGACCTCGGGTGGCGGTGGGGCACCTTCCGGGCCGCGACCTTCGAGCAGCTCGAGGAACGCGTCCTCGAGCTGCTGCGTCGGCATGATCGTCTCGAGCCGGAGCCCGGCGCCGATGATCGCGCTCGCGAGATCGGATCGCCGGCCGCGGCGGAGGTCGACGACGAGCCCGTCACCTTGCACGCGCACGGAACCCACACCGGGCACGCCGGCGAGCACGCCACGAGCGCGCTCACGGTCGTCGACCTCGAGGTAGACCGATCCCCCCGAGCCGATGAGCTCGCTCACGGTTCCGCTCGCGACGAGCCGGCCGCGGTTCATCACCAACACCTGGCTGCAGGTCTGCTCGACCTCACTGAGGTGATGGCTCGACAGGAGCACGGTGGCGCCGCGCTGAGTCAGCCGCGCGATCAGCTCGCGGATCTCCCGGATCTCGCCCGGGTCCAACCCGTTGGTGGGCTCGTCGAGCACGAGCACCTCCGGCCGGCCGAGCAACAGACGCGCGAACCCGAGGCGCTGCTTCATTCCTTGCGAATAGGTGCGGACCTTCCGGTCGATCGCGTCGCCGAGCGCCGCGATCTGCAGTGCGCCGGCGAGATCGGCGTCCGACATTCGCGCACCGGTCGCGCCCCACCACAGTCGAAGGTTGGCCATCCCCGAGAGGTGCGGGACGAAGCCGGCCTGCTCGACCATTGCGCCGACCCGGAGCAACTCGCGACAGCCCGGTGTCACGGTGCGGCCGAACAACCGCGCCGAACCCTGCGACGGGCGCTCGAGCCCCATCAGGATGCGCAACGTGGTGGTCTTGCCCGCCCCGTTCGGACCGAGCAGGCCGCACACCTCGCCCCGCTCGACGGCGAACGAGAAATCCTCGACGGCGCTCACGGCGCCGAATCGCTTGGAAAGTCCCTCGGCGGCGATGACGGGATCGGGCACCGGATGGGTCTACACCTTCCGGCATCCGACGCCGGCGTCGCGCCCGTGATCCGCGATCGACCCGGACCAACACTCGGCGGAGCACGTGCAGTCCGGGCCGATCACTCGCGGCTCTCCCACGGGTCTTCTCGGCCGGCCGCGCGTTCGGCGCATCACTCCTTGGAGTGATTGGTCGCCGTCACCGTGCGGTGAGTTTCAGAGCGTTGCCAGCGCGAGACCGAGCGCGGCAACCAACGCGGGCACCACGAGGCTGAACGCCAACGTGAGCGCGGCCTCACGGTGCTCGCGGTCGTCGGCGAGACGCACGACTTCGTACGCGAAGGTCGAGAACGTCGTGTACGCGCCGCAGAAGCCGGTGCCCAGGATGACCTTCGGAGTCGACGGGAGCGCGTGATAGAGCACGAGCCCGGTCAGTACGCCGAGCACGAACGATCCACTGATGTTGATAGCGAGGGTCGCCGCCGGCAGCCCTCGGATCACGCGCCGGATCACGAACGCGTCGACCAGATAGCGCGCGAGCGCACCCAGCGCACCCGCGACCGCGATGCCGGCGATGAGCATCAGGCCGGACCGCCCCCGCCCGCGCGCGCCGCGACCCGCCCCAGCGCGACACCGAGCGCGCACGTGAAGAGGCCGGCCGCGACGCTCAGGAGCAGGTAACCGATCCCGAGCAGCGCGTGACCGTCCTTCACCAAGGTCACGGTGTCGACGGCCATCGTCGAGAACGTCGTGAACGCGCCGCAGAACCCGAGGGCGAACAGCGGCCGCGCGTACTTCACGCGCAGACGGCGCTCGCGCGCGAACGACAGGAAGCACCCGAGCGCAAAGGCGCCGGAGAGATTGATCGCGAACGTCGCGCGCGGGAACCCGTCGGTCGGGACGTGCACGACACGACCCACGCCGTAACGCGCGAGCGCGCCGAGCGCGCCCCCCACGAGGATGCAGGCCAATACACCCGGATGGAGGCGCAGGTCGACTGCCGGTTCGGGCACGACGAGTTTCGGCGACGCGGGTCGTTCCGGACGCAAGGGCTATCCGGTTACCGGCAACTGCGCGCAGGCCCTCGCCGCGGTGTTCGCCGCGTTCTTGGCCGCGAGCATCGCGCCCTTCCCGACCTTCAGCATGTACGGGATCCGGCCGGGATGGCGGGCGAAGTAGCGGGCGATCGCGGGGCCGTTGGGTGAGCCGTCGGGGTGCGCGAGCGTGACCATCTCCTCGTCGCCGTCTTCGGCGCGGTCGCTGATGGCACGCACCGCCGACCACGGAACCCCGCGAGCCGCGCACACCGCGGCGACCGACCCGGTCTCCATGTCGACTGCGACCACGCCTTGGGCGATCAGCTGCGCGAGCCGGCCGGGATCGACGATGAAGTCGTCGGAGGTCACGATCGAACCGCGTGCCGTGGGCCCCTCGATCGGCGCGGGCCGGTACTCGTTGCCCGTGGTGCCGTCGACGACGACCTCGGGGATCACGAGATCGCCGATCGTCACGCTCGGCCCGACGCCGCCGGCGATGCCGACCACCATCACGTGGTCGAAGTCGCCGAGACCGAGGAGGCTCTCGGTCGCGCTGGTTGCGAGCGCGGTGCCGACGCCGGTGGTGGTCGCAACGACGTCGGCGTTGCCGACCGTGCCACGGTGCACCGAGACCCCGCCGATCCGGGCCGGCTGCAAACCGAACGCTTTCACGACGGGACGCAACTCCGACTTCATCGGCGCGAGAACACCGACACGAACTCGATCAGCGGCTGGCATGGAACCAGCTTGCCCGAAAAAGAGGCAGCCGCGCCCGCGCCGAGCAAGCGGAAACCGGTCGACACCGTAGGCTCGCCCGAGTGTCACGCACGCGCAACGCGGGACCCGCGCTCGGCGCCGGTTCTCTGGCGGTCCCGTTCGCCACCGTCGCCGGGGTGGCGGTCGGTCTCGGCTTCCTCGGGGCCGTGGCCGCGCGCCCGGCGACGAGGACGGTTGCCGATCTGGCGCTGGTCGTCGTGGCGCTCGCCGCCGGTGCGTGGATCTCGCGTCGCGCGGCGGGGCCCGGCGCGCTGTGCGCGGCCGGCGGTCTCGCCGCGCTCATCGCGGCGTGGCTCCTTCCGCAGCGCACCGATGCGCCGAGCGCGGCGATCCTCGCGTTCTTCTTCGGTGCCGGCGTCAGCCTGCTGACCGGCCGGCGCGAAGACCGTCCGCCGCGCCGCGCCCGGAGTCGGGCGACGGCCACCGTGCTCCTCGTCGCCGTGATCGGCTTCGGCGCCTACGTCGGCGCCGAGACACCCGGGTCGCACTGGTTCGGCGGCGGCATCACGCGCGGACCGACAGCGCGCGGCGAGGTTGCCCTCACCTTCGACGACGGCCCGAACCTCTCGGCGACGTTGCCCATCATGCAGATCCTCGATCGGGCGCACGTGAAGGGAACCTTCTTCGAAGTGGGCAAGGCGATCGACGCCGACCCTCAGATCACGCGCGCGCTCTACGAGCACGGGCAGCTCCTCGGGAACCACTCGTATCACCACGATCAATGGCGGTGGCTCGATCCGCGGTACCCGGAGCTGGAGCGGACGCAGAAGGCCTTCCAACGCGCGATCGGCGTGTGCCCCGCGTTCTACCGGCCTCCGCACGGCGATCGCACGCCGTTCATCGCGCACGTGGTGAGCGACCACCACATGCGCATCATCATGTGGGACGACTCCTCCGGCGACTGGGCGCTCACGAACCCGCGCACGATCGCGCGCCGGACGATTCGCGGCGCGAAGCCGGGATCGATCATCGTGTTGCACGACGGCCTCGACGGCAATCCGAGCGCCAACCGGTCGGCGCTCGTGCGCGCGATCCCGCTGATCCTCGACGGTCTGCGGGCCAAGCACCTCAACGTGGTCGGTCTCGACCAGCTGATCGGCGGCCCCGCGTACCAGGCCTGCTAGCCGATGTAGAGGTGCTTGAGCTCCTGGTACTCGCGGAAACCGTGCGTGCCCATCTCTCGTCCGACGCCACTCTGCTTGTAGCCGCCGAAGGGCGCGTAGCCGCTCGGCGCGGCGGCGTTCACCCAGATCGTGCCCGAGCGGATCCGCTGCGCCACCTTCGTGGCGTTCGTCGTGTCGCCGAACACCATGCCCGCGAGGCCGTAGATCGAGTCGTTGGCGATCCGCACCGCGTCATCCACGTCGTCGTAACCGATGACCGACGCGACGGGACCGAAGATCTCGTCCTGGGCGGCGGGGTTCGAGTTGTCGGGAAGATCGAGCAGCGTCGGCTCGAAGAAGTGGCCCTTGTCGAGGTGCGCGGGACGGTGGCCGCCCGTGACGACCTTCGCGCCGTGCTCGACCGCGGCCTTCACGTATCGCTCCGACTTCGCGACCTGAGCCTCGGTGATCAGCGGACCCATGATCACGCTGTGATCGCTCGGGTCGCCGATCGGCAGCTGGCACGCGAACTCCGCGGCGCGCTCCATGATCTCGGCCTTGCGGTCGTGCGGCACGAGGATGCGGGTCGTGAGGGCGCAGCCCTGGCCTTGGTGCGCCATGAACACGCCGAGACACATGTGCCACGCGTTCTCGGCGGCCTCGGGCAGATAGATCGCCGCCGACTTGCCGCCCAGCTCGAGGTGCACCTTCTTCACGGTCGATGCGGCCTGCGCCATGATCTCGCGGCCGACCTGGGTCGAACCCGTGAACGTCACCATGTCGACCGCCGGGTGGGTGGTGATCAGCTTGCCGCCCTCGATCGCCTGGTCGATCACGACGTTGAGCACTCCGGGCGGCAGGCCCGCGGCGTCGGCCGCCTCGCCGAAGAGCATCGCCGACAGCGGCGTGAGCGGGCTCGGTCGCAAGACGACCGAGCAGCCGGCCATCAACGCCGGCAGCGTCTTCCAGACGTTCAAGTAGAACGGGAAGTTGTACGCCGAGATCGCGCTCACCACGCCGACGGGCTCGTACACGTTCATGCTCACGGCCACGTGGCCCGCCGGCGTGTGGCCGGTCGGCGGAACCGGGTTGTACTCCTGCTGCGCGAGCTCGAGATAGAGATCCGGAATCGTGGCCGCGTGGTCGAGCGCGGCGCCGACCTGGATCGTGGTCGCGTTCTCGTACGGCGCGCCCGCCTCGGCGATCACCGTGTCGACGAGCAGGTCGCGCCGCTCGGCCAGGTACTCGGCCATGCGGCGCACGACGATCGCGCGCTCGCGGGCCGGCGTCTCGCTCCAGACCCCGGCGTCGAAACTCCGCCGGGCGGCGCCGATTGCCTGTTCGATCTGCGCCATCGACGCGGTCTCGACCTCGGCGATCGTCGCCTCGGTCGCGGGGTTCTCGACCGCGAGCGGCTCGCCCTCGCCGGTGACGTACTTGCCGTCGATGAACGGCTGACGCGGTGCCACGAGTGCGACCATGCTTCCCCCCGGTTGAGTGAGTGAGCGACCGTCGCCACCGTATCCGCCCCCTCCCCTGCGTACCGGCGTCAACTTGGCATCCACCACATGCCAACCTGACGCCGGTTCGAGATGGGGCGGGCTAGCCGCCCGTGGCCGAGAAGTGCTGGTAGTCGGGATCCGACCACCGGCCGCCCCACGGCCAGCCGACCGCGGCGAACGCCGAAACGAGCGCGCCACCGGGATACGCCATGCCCGGGCGATGGTTCGCGCGATCGAGGAACGCAGTGCCCGCCGTGGGCTGCACCGCGCCGCCCTCCACGTACGGGTTCTCGACCGTGTTCACGTCGATCGCCTCACCGTACGCGTGCACCGACCAGCGCGGCGGTCCGGGCGCGACTGCGTTGCGGCAGTTGAACGCCGAGGTGTTGTCGGCCGCCATCGACGCGGGATCGCTGCCGCCGAACGCGTCGACCGGTTCCATGCGCCGGATCGGAAACCGTTGCGCGTACAGCGTGGCGAACACCGACACCACGGACCTGACGACCGCCGCGTTCACGATCATCGCGCCCGTATGGGGTTGGTCGTCGAAGCCCCAGTACGACATGCGCAGCGCGCGCAGTTGCGCGGGACCGACCGGGCATCCGGCGTGATACGACGACGCGACCTCGGCGGCCGTGACCGCCGACACACTGCTCGCGAACGCGGGGACCGTCGTGGTCGGAACCGACGTCGTGGCGGCGACGGTAGTCGTCGAAGGATGCGTCGTCGTGCTCGTGCTCGGGGCGATCAACGCCGCGCTCGTTGTCGTCGTCGAGCTGGTCGGGACCGTCGTCGTGGTCGAGACGACGGGCGCCGCGCGCGGTGCGCCCGCCGAGGCGCACGCGCTGCCGACGAGCAGGACGATCGAGAGTGCGCCGTACCGCGGAAGACGTCGTCGCACGCCTTCGTAGGATAGGAGCCGTGCGATCCCCCACCGCGACGACGCTCGCCGCGTTCGTCGCCTCCATCCTCGCGGTCGGGTGCGGGAGCAGCACCCAACACGCGCGATCGCGGGCAACCACTCCGTCGCGGGCGGCGACGACACGCGCGCCATCGACGACGACGATCACAACCGTTGCGCCGGTGCGAACGTCGGCTCCGGCCACCACCGCCACGATCCCGGCCACGACGACCACCACCACGCCGCCGGCGCCGCCGATCCCACCGACCACGGTGCCCCCGGTCACTGCGCCGCCGACCACGGCGCCCGCGCCGGCGGGCTCGCCCGTGAGCCGGCTCAGCGGGATCGGCGCCGCGCAACAGGTGATCGTGGTCGCGGCGGGCGGTTACGGAACGAGCACTGCGACCGTGACGGCGTACGAACGCGACGCGACCGGTTGGACCCAGGCGTTCGGTCCATGGGCGGCGTACATCGGCCGCAACGGTGTCGCGCCGGCCGGCGCCAAACGCGAGGGCGACGGCCGCACGCCCAGCGGCGTGTACGGCTTCGACTTCATGTTCGGTGTCGACTCCGACCCCGGCGTGCGCTTTCCGTTCCGCCACATCGCCGGCCCGAACATCGTGTGGGACGACGATCCCGCCAGCCCCGACTACAACGAGTGGATCGACACGAACTCGGCGTCGGCGGGCGCGAACCCCGAGCCGATGGACAACACGCCGTCGTATCTCTACGGCGCGGTGATCGCGTACAACGACGCGCGCACGCCCGGCCTCGGCAGCGCGATCTTCCTGCACGTCTCGCACGGGAGCTCCACGGCCGGGTGCGTGTCTCTGCCCGTCGACGAGCTGCTCGAGGTGCTGCGCTGGCTCGACCCCGCCCGCTCGCCGCGCATCGCCATCGGCACCGTGGCCTCGCTCGGGGTGTGACCCGCACGATTCGTCCGTTTACGACTTCTTGATGCCTCGTCCGGCGATCCTGATACCTCGTTGACGCCCCGGGTGAGTGAATGACCGGGGGCGCCGTCTTCGGCGCGCGCCCGGACCACGCCCACTGCGGTCGAAACGGAGCACAGCGTGCTGACCGAAGAGCCCACGACCGGGACCGAGCCCACCGGCCCGACCGGCACCCCCAAGCCGCTCCCGACGCCGATTCATCCCGGCGTCGAGCTCCCCCGCGACGGCCTCGGCTACCGCGTCAAGAACAAGATTCTCGGGCCCCCGCTACACACCGAGCAGCTCGAGGACGAGCGCCTCGGCAAGCCGACCGCGCTCGCGGTGTTCGCGTCCGACAACCTCTCGTCATCTGCGTACGCCACCGAGGAGATGCTGCGCGTCCTCATCCCGGCGGTCGGACTCGGCGCCTTCGCGCTCGTCGTGCCGGTCACCACCGCGCTGCTCGTCGTCCTGTTCTTCCTCATCCTCTCCTATCGCCAGACCATCAAGGCCTACCCCACCGCCGGTGGCGCCTACATGGTCACCCGCGACAACTTCGGCCTGCTGCCCGCGCAGGTCGCCGGTGTCGCACTGCTCACCGACTACGTGCTCACGGTTGCCGTGTCGGTCGCAGCCGGTACCGCGGCGCTCGCGTCGGCCTTCAGCGTGTTCACACCGTGGATCCTGCCGATCTCGATCGGCTTCGTCGTCTTCATCGCGTACGGCAACCTCCGCGGCGTGCGCGAGTCGGGGAAGATGTTCGCGGTCCCGACCTACTTCTTCATCGTCAACATGGTCGTGCTGCTCGGGGTGGGAGTGTTCAAGGCCTTCCACGGCGGGCTGGGTGTCGCCGACTACAGCCACGCGCACGGCCTGCTCCCGTTCGGCAAGAAGGGCAACGGCCTGCTCATGGGCGCGTCGCTCGCGATCGTGCTGCGCTCGTTCGCATCCGGTGGCGCCGCGGTGACGGGCGTGGAGGCGATCTCCAACGGTGTGCCCGCCTTCCGCAAGCCGGCGTGGAAGAACGCCCGCGACACGCTGGTCGTGATGGGCTCACTGCTCGGCGTCATGTTCATCGGACTGTCGATCATGGACAGCAAGATGCACGTGCAGCCCTACCTGAGCGGCACGCCGACGGTGATCTCCCAGATCGGCAAGCTCGCCTACGGCGGCGGCTTCGTCGGCAACATCCTCTACTACTGCCTCCAAGCGGGCACGATGCTCATCCTCGTGCTCGCTGCGAACACCAGCTTCGCCGACTTCCCCCGCCTCGCTTCGTTCCATGCCGGCGACAATTTCATGCCCCGCCAGCTCACCAAGCGCGGCCACCGGCTGGTGTTCTCGAACGGCATCATCTTCCTGGCGGTCTTCGCGATCTTCCTCTTGCTGATCACCGATGCGCAGGTCAGCAAGCTCATCCCGCTCTACGCCATCGGCGTGTTCACCTCGTTCACGTTGTCGCAGGCCGGCATGGCCCGTCACCACATTCGAGAACGAGAAGAAGGTTGGCGAGCCGGCCTGTTCATCAACGGGACCGGCGCGGTGCTCTCGCTCGTCGTCGACATCGTGATCGCCATCTTCAAGTTCAAGCCTCCTCACACCTGGATCGGTGCCTGGATCGTCATGGTGTTCGTGCCGGTCATGGTGTTCTTCCTCGTGAAGCTCGCCAAGCAGTACAAGCGAGAAGACGACGCACTCGCGCACGAGGTCCCGCTCGCGGTCGCGGTCCCGGTGCGGCGCCGGCTGGTCGTGATGGTGTTCGTCGACCGGCTCGACCTCGCGGTCGCCCGCGCCATGCAGTTCGGGCGCACCCTCCGACCCGACGAGCTCCGCGCCGTGCACTTCGTGATCGACCAGCAGCACGCCGACGTACTCGCCGAGCAGTGGCGCGACCACGGGCTCGCCAACATGAGCTTGGAGCTCATCGACTGCCCGGATCGGCGCCTCACCCGCTCGGCGGTCGAGGCGGTCGCGCACGAGCTCAGCAGCGGCGATTCCGAGGTTTGCGTGCTGCTGCCGGAGCGCAAGTTCGACACCGCCTGGCACCGCGTCCTGCACGACCAGACCGCGGCGTCGATGGCCCGCGAGATCGCGCGTTTGCCGCACGCGAACGTCACCACCGTGCCGTTCCACTTCGACGAGCCCGCCACGGTCGCGAGCAACGGTCACCCGGCCGCGAACGGCACGTCGGCATACGCGCACACGAACGGCAACGGCGGGAACGGCAACGGCAAGACGCCCCGCTCGACCATCGTGTTGGGTGGCGGACCCGACGCCAACGACGCCGCCCCGGGCGGCACGACTCCGATCGGGTCGGTCCGCTGGCGCCAGCAGGTGCGGGTGCACGGGCGGATCCAGGCCGTTCGGATCGAGCCGCTCGCCGGCAGCCCGAGCCTCGAGTGCACGCTGGTGGACGAGACCGGCGGTGTGTCGGTCGTGTTCTTCGGCCGGCGTCACATCGAAGGTGTGGCGATCGGATCGATGTTGACCGCGAGCGGCATGGCCATCGAGCACCGCGGCCGCCTCGCCATCGTGAACCCCGTCTACGAACTCCGTTGATTGGTCGGGCTCGTGCTCGGCCGGTACCTGCGTTCTTGAAGCTGTTGCGTTGACGCGAGTGCGCGCTCGGGTCGCGGCCTCGCGGACCTCACCCTCCGGCCGCTCGCGCGAAGGCGACCCGCGCCGTGCAACGCAGAGTGGGCACGCGAGCGTGTACGCCTGCGAAGCCGGGAGGCTGAGGTCCGCGAGGCCGTAGCGCAAACACGCGACGACTCGACGCGTCCGACCAGGCGATACACGTCTCGGCCGAGCACGAAGCCGACCCATGAAGAAGTGTGCTCGGGTCGCCGGAAGGCGGCGGGCGGTCCGACCAGCCGACGACCCGAGCCAACCACACCGGCGCAGGGCGCCGCGGGCCGGTGTGGCAGAGGTAGAGGACAGTCTTGCCGGAATCACGGCGCTGTCAAGTTGGAACGTTCAGGTGCCTCACCCGTGCAATCCGCGCGCGTTTTCCGACGGAATCAGCACGTTCGGATTGAGCAATTGGTTCGGATCGAGCGCGTGCTTGATCGCACGGTACGTGTCGATCTCGGTTTGCGTGCGCACGAGTGACAGCCATGCGCGCTTCGCGGTGCCGATTCCGTGCTCGGCGCTGATCGAGCCGTGGCGACGCGCGACGAGTTGCAGCACCACGTCTGTAACGCGATCGTCATCAGGAGCAACACCGGTCACGTTGACGTGGACGTTGCCGTCCGCGGCGTGACCGAAGAGCCAGGTCAGCGCGCCGGGAACCGCGGCGGTCACGCGTTCGCGCACTTCGCGCACGAATGCGGACAGCTCAGCGGCGGGGAGTGTGACGTCGAGCTTGTGGGGCGCGCCGAGCAGGTTGATGGCCTCGGTGTGACCTTCGCGGTAGCGCCACAGTTGGCGCGCGGCGCGGGTGTCGGCCGCGACCGCAACGTCGGAAACGCCGCGAAGCGCCGCGATCGCGTCCGAGAGCTCGGCGGTGGGATCGGTCCGCGCCGCGGCCTCGACCAGCACGAACGCGACGTGGCGGCCGGCGAACGGCCGCGCCAGGCCGAGTCGGTCGCAGACGAGGTCGAGCCCGTCCTGGAAGAACAGCTCGACCGCTCGCAAGGTGTCGAGCCCCCGCCGGAGCTCGGCCACCGATGCGAGTGCGGCGTCGACGTCGTCGAAGGCGACCAGGGCGACGATCACGTGGGTCGGCCGGGCGACGAGCCGGAGCCGGGCGGCGGTGATGACGGCGAGCGTGCCTTCGCTCCCGCAGAGCAGGCCGGAGAGGTCGTAGCCGGTGTTGTCCTTCTCGAGCCCATCCAGGCGGCGCAGTACGCGACCGTCGGCGAGCACGGCCTCGACGCCGATCACCTGGCGGCGGGTCGAGCCGTAGCGCAACACGTGCACGCCGCCGGCGTTGGTCGCGACCGTGCCGCCCACGGTCGCGGTGTCGCGGGCCGCGAGGTCGACGCCGTAGTCCCAACCGGCCGCACGCGCGTGTTCGTGCAGGCGGGCGATGGTCACCCCGGCCTGGGCGGTGACCTGCCCGGCGAGCGCGTCGACGGGATCGAGCCGGTCGAGCCGCCGCAGGTCGAGCACGACCTCGCCGTGCAACGGCACCGAGCCGCCGACGAGACCGGTGTTGCCGCCTTGGGGCACCACCGGCACGCGGGCGTCGGCACACGAACGGAGCACGGCGGCGACCTCGTCGACCGAGCCGGGGCGAACGACCGCGGGCGTCGACCCGACGTAGCGACCGGTCCAGTCCTGCACCTGACCGGCCACGACGTCGGGGTCGGTGAGCACGTGCGCGTCGCCGACCGCGGTGCGCAACGCTCCGATCAGTGCTTGCCGTGTAGGCACCCGTCGAGCGTACGGCGGTGCCAAGATCAAGGTCGTGCCCATACCTTCGGCGTCGCTGCGCGGCCAGCTCCTCGTCGCGACCCCGCCGCTCGCCGACCCGAACTTCGACGGCAGCGTCGTGCTGCTCCTCGAGCACGGCGAAGACGGCGCGCTCGGCATCATCATCAACCGGCCGACGGACGCGACGCTCGAGTCGGTCCTGCCCGAGTGGCACGCGCACGCGTCGGCGCCCGCGGTCGTGTTCAGCGGCGGACCGGTCGCGCCCGAGGCCGTGATCGCACTCGCGCGCGGCGGGAGCGAGAACGAGTTCGGCTGGGTGCAGGTACTGGGCGAGGTGGGGACCGTCGACGTCGGGGGCGATCCGGGCGATCTGGAGTTCCCGCTCGACGACCTGCGGATCTTCGTCGGCTACGCCGGCTGGGCGGCCGGCCAGCTCGAGGACGAGATCGCCCAGGAGGCCTGGTTCGTGGTGCCGCTCCTGCGAACCGATCCGTTCTCCCGCACGCCGGAGCACCTGTGGCGCGACGTGCTCCGCCGCCAGCGGGGTCGCGTCGCGATGTTCGCCCACTACCCGACCGACCCCGAGGTCAACTGACCCGCCGCGCGTCGCGAACCGCTTCATCACATGAAGCGTTTGGACCCTCGTGGGGCTACGGCCGCTTGATCGCGCGCTCGATCGCGGCGGGCCCGGCGTCCACGAGCTGGCGGAGCGCCCGCTCCACTTCCTGAGCGAGGATGAGGCCCGTGGTCTCGCGGGCGATCGGCCGCAGCGCCCCGACCGCAGTGGCGAGCTCCTCGGGCGTGGCGTTCCCGGCGAAGCCGGCGCCCGTGTGCTCGACGAAGAGCTTGATCGCGTCGTCGACCACTTTGGCGAGCCGGCGGCGCAGGAGGTCGCGGAGCTGACCGGACAGCTCGAGGTCGATGCCGGCGTCCTGGAGCTGCAACGCGAGGTCGAGCAGGGTGGGGCTGGGAACGAGCCAGGTGCCGGCGTCGGCCGGCTTGACGTAGCCGGCGTCCTGGAGCTCGGCCAGCAGGCCGGGCCGGCGGCCGTGGATCAGCGCGGTGAGCTCGTCGCGGTCGACGACGCGAGGACGGTCGTCCGACCAGGGCGCCGTGAGCGTCGCGTCGATTCCGAGCCACTGGGCGACCGTGCGCGAGGGGCGCTCCTGCTTCACGAGGTCTCGGATCGCGACGAGCGTGAGGCCGCGGTCGCGCAGCTCGGCGATCAGGGCGAGCCGCTCGAGATGCTCGGCGCGGTACACCGCGTCCCGACCCTTCTTGGCCGGTTTCGGGAGCAGCCCCTCCGACTGGTACCAACGGATCGTCCGGGCCGGCAGCCCGCTGCGCTCGGCGAGCTGGGTCAACGTGAACGTCGGCTCCCCGGCGGCCGGGGCGTCCGGCGCATCGGGCCCGCCCTCGGGGCCCTCGTCAGTTGCCACCGGCGCAGTCAAGCACACGAACGGTGACGTTTACAGTAACAACTGTCAGAATATCTTGACAGTAAAAACTGCAAGTGTTCTCATGACCGCATGAGCCCCACCGCCACGCCCACCACCACCCTCCCGCTCCTCCCCCGCATGCCCCGCACCGCGGCCCGATCCCGGCAACTCGTTGCTGCGTCAGAACGCACGACCCTCGATCCGTTCCGCGAGATCGACTGGTCGCTCCCGATCGACGACTCCGCCTACCACCTCCCGCCGGAGTTGCTCCCGCTCTACGGCACACCCATCTGGGAGGCGATGGACGAGATCGAGCGCGTCGCCTACAGCCGCCACGAGACCGCGGCGTTGTGCGGCGCCGGGATCTGGTTCGAGAACGTGCTCATGCAGGTGGTGCTCCGCGACCTCGCGGACATCCCGGTCACCGATCCGTCGCACCGCTACCTCCTCGTGGAGGTCGCCGACGAGTGCCGGCACTCGATGATGTTCGGCGAGTACATCCGGCGGGCCGGTACTCCCGCCTACCGGCCCGCGCTCTCGCCGCACGTGCTCTCCGATGCCGACGACGGGCCCGGGACCCGCGCGGTCTCGTATCTGCTGATCCTCGCGGTCGAGGAGATGCTCGACTCCTCGAACCGGGCCACGATGCGCGACGAGCGCGTGCACCCGATCTCGAGGGGCATGGCCCGGCTGCACGTGCTCGAGGAGGCTCGCCACGTGAGCTTCGCCAAGACCTACCTCGCCGAGATCGTGCCGACCCTGAGCGAGGACGACCGGCGCGTCGTCGCCGATGCCGCACCGGTCCTCGTGGCGGTCGTCGCGGACCTGAGCGTCGATCCCGCGGTGTACGAACATCTCGGAATCGCCGGCGGGCTCGAGGCCGCTCGCACCAATCCGCATCACCGGGCGACGATCGCGGCCGGTCTCTCGAAGCTCACGACCTTCTCGAGCGAGATCGGCATCATCGACGACGAGCACCGTTCGGCATGGAGCGCCCTCGTGGCCTGAACCTAGACTTGTCCTCGACTCCGAGGGCGGCACATGGATCAGCGCGGGACGCGCCACCTCGATCCAGTGGTCGAGTTGCGGTATCGGCCATATCTCGATGGCTTGCGCTGCATCGCGGTCTACCTCGTCGTGGCGTTCCACGCCGGTCTCGCGAGCTTCTCCGGCGGCTTCATCGGCGTCGACGTGTTCTTCGTGCTCTCCGGATTCCTCGTCACGAGGATCCTGCTCGGCGACTTGACCCGCATCGGCCGCGTCGACTTCCGGCGCTTCTACTCCAGACGTTTTCGCCGGATCCTTCCCGCGGCGGCGGTGCTGCTCGTAGTGGCCGCGATCGCGTACCTGATCGTGGCGTCGCCGCTGCAAGCCTTCATCGCGGTCGGCGACTTCCGAGCCGCGTTCCTGTACTTCGCGAACTGGCACTTCCTCCAGACGTCGACCGACTATTTCGCGACCAACGTCAACTCGAGTCCGGTGCTGCACTTTTGGTCGCTCGCGGTCGAGGAGCAGTTCTACCTGACGTGGCCGCTGTTGCTCGGCGGCCTCTACTTCCTCACGCGCGTCGCGGGCCGCAGCCGGTGGGTGCTGTTGCGTCTCGTCGTGCTCGCCGCGATCGTCGCGTCGGCGACGTGGGCGTTGCGTCTCGGCGAACACCAGGTGAACCGCGCCTACTACGGCACCGACACGCGTGCGTACCAGCTGCTCGCCGGCGCACTGCTCGCACTCACGCCGCAACTGTTCCAGTTCGGGAACCGCCTCGCCGAGCTGGCGCGAGTCGAGGCGCCGATCGCGCTCGGCGCGATCGTGGTGCTCGGGACGTCGATCGTGCGGATGTCCGCGATCACCCGCGGCGTCGCGGTTGTGGTCGCGACGTTCGTCTTGATCATCGCGTTGGAGAGCGCGCCGTCGGGAGTCGTCAATCGTGCGCTGTCCGTCTCACCACTCACGTATCTCGGCCGGATCTCGTATGCCACCTATCTGTGGCACTGGCCGATCGTGGTGCTCGTGGGGCTGCACCACCACCCGAGCCCGTTCGCGATGTTCGTCATCTCGGGCACCGGCGCCACATTGCTCGCGGCGATCAGCTTTCGGCTGATCGAGCATCCCGTCCGCACGTCGACGGCACTCGACCGGATCCGGCTGCCGGTCATCGCCGTCTCGCTGGTCATCAGCGCGGTAGCCGGGCTCGTGGTCGTACCCGCGATCCTCGAGGCACCGAGCGCCACCGCCAACATCGCCGAGCTCTCGGTCGCCGTGGCTCGGATCCCGATCGGTCCCACGTTGGTCAACTGGCATGTCGCCCAGAACGACATACCCTCCGTGCCCGACTGCATCGGCCACGCGGCCACCGAGTGCATCGTCGTGCACGGCACCGGACCGCGCGTCCTGCTCATGGGCGACAGCCTGGCCCGTATGTGGTCGCCCGCATTCGTGGCGATCGCCAAACGAGAGTCGCTCACACTCGCAGTGGCCTCCTATCCGGCGTGTCCATGGCAACTGCTCAAGCGACACGGCCTCGACCAGTCGCCCCGATGCCCGGCGCACGTGCGGTACTGGTACCAGCGCATGATCCCGAGCTTCGACCCCGATGTGATCGTGCTCGCCGAGCGCGCCTTCGACGCACCCGGCAACGTGTTGTCGCTCCCGGTCCGGGGCAAGACGCTGCTCGCCACAACGGCGCCCGCGGAGCGGGCGCTCGCCACGACGTCGAGGAACGATGTTCAACTGCTCCACCGCGCCGGGCGCAAGATCGTCATCCTGCAGCCCACGCCGCTGGCGCCCGCGATCGACTTCAATCAGCTCGGTTGCCTCTCCAACGGCAGCACCGATTGCAGCTTCCGCTTCAATCCGGCGCCGACATCGCTCGAACACGCATTCACCCTGCTGGCGAACAACCGCGACGTGTTCACGATCGATCTGAATCATCTCGTGTGCCCGCGCGAACCCGTGTGCGACCCGGTTGTCAATCACGTGATCGTCCGGCGTGACCACACACATCTCACCGCGACGTACGCGGGCGCGCTCGCGGGCCCCATCGAAGATCGGCTGCACGCGCGCGGCATACTGCCGCGAGCAAAGTAACGACACATCGGCAACGTCCAGGACGGCGTGATGACGTGGATATCCGAGCTCAGCCGAGAGATCGCGAAGGCTTCCGGGATCGAGGCGACGGCGCTCGCCCTCACCGACGCCGATGTCGACACCCTGCTCCGACTCGCGGGTGTCGCCGCGCACGAGAGCGGCGAGCGGACGAACGCCCCGCTGCTGTGCCACGTGCTCGGACGCGCCGTCGCGCTCGGTGCACCGCTCGACGACCTCGCACGCACGGTCGACGCCGCGCTCGGCGAAGCCGGCTCCGGCGGGCGCCAAGGGGCCGGCTGAATGCGCCTGGATCCCGCCGCGCTGGCGCCGGGCGCCGTCGTCTCCGTGGAGCTCGAGGGTCACGAATACGTCGTCTGGCGAGGCCGCAGCGGCGTGCTCGGCAGCGCGCCCCGCGCGTGCCCACACCTCGACCACGATCTCGCCGAGGGATACGTCGACGGCGACGAGCTGGTGTGCGCGGGTCACGGTTGGGCATTCGACGGTCGCGGCCACGTGTACAAGCGCAACGAGCACGGCCGTGTCGACCCCAAGGGCCAGGTGTGCACCCTGACCGTCCGAGAGCGCGCCGACGGGCTCGACATCGAACGCGACGACCTTCACTAACGTCGGCCACTCATGGAAACCGCCTATCCGCCCGACCGGCACCTGCTGCGCGATCTGCGGCTCTCCTTCGAGCACTCCGACGATCGCACCAGCCGGGCCTCGATGCCGGTGGTTCCCGAGCTCTGCGCCTCCGACGGGGCCGTGCGCGCCGGCGCGCTGGCCACGCTCGTCGACGTGATCGGCGGCGGCCTGGCCGCCTCGGTCGCGCACCCCGGTTGGATCGCGACCGCGGATCTCACGCTGCATCTCGTGCGCGCCGCGACGCACGGCACCGTGGAAGCCCACGCACGCGTGGTCCACGCGGGCCGGACCACGGTGGTGATCGAGGTCGGCCTGTACGACGGCGCCGGCCTCGAGCTCGGGTTCGCGACGATGAGCTTCGCCGTGCTTCCCCGGCGTGAGAGCAACCCCGACATCAGCACGAGCATGACTACCGGCTCCGCGAGCATGGCGCGCGCCGGCTCGCGCATGCACGCACCGCTCCTCGACGAGCTCGGCGTGCACGTGGTCGACCGGGCACGCGGCGAGCTGGAGGTGCCCGTCGCCGACTGGAGCCGGAATTCCTTCGGCGCAATGCAGGGCGGCGCCGTCGCGACCATCGCCGACGCGGCCGTCGAGGCGGCGGCCCGCGCCGCCACCGGGGTCGAGCTGATCGTCACCGACCTGCAGGTGACCTACCTGGCGCTGGCGCGCGTCGGCCCGATCTGCACGCGCGTCGAGGTGCTCGGGGTGGCGCCGGACGCGGTCACCGCCCGGGTCGAGCTGCTCGACGTCGGGGCCGGCTCGCGTGTCACGACGCTCGCTCGAGTCGTCGCGACCTCGTCGCTCGCGGCGGTGCCGTGACCGACTCCCGGGCCGCCGAGACCGACCACGACTTCGGCGGGCCCGAGACCGGGCGCGAGGTGTCGCGGTACGTGCAAGCGGAACTGCACGAAGTCGAGCATCCCGACGGCGACGGTCCCCGCGTCGTCGGCCACGCGCCCGCCTCGGCGCACCTGCGCAGGCCGGGCGGCGGCGTGCGCGGTGGCGCGCTCCTCACGATGCTCGACAATGTCGGCGGCTTGTGCGGCGGCCTGGCCGCGCTCCCCGACGGTTGGGTCGTGTCCACCAACCTCTCCGCGCGCACGATCGCACTCGACCATGTCGGGCCGTTCCGCATCGACGCTCGCGTGTTGCGCCAAGGGCGTGCGAGCGTGGTGACCGCAGTCGAGATCCGCGACGAAGGCGCCGGCGACGCCATCGTGGTCGACGGGGTGCTGACCTCCGCGATCCTCGTGCCGGAGAACGGACCGCCGCGTTGGGATCGGCCGTTGGTGCTCGGACCGGGCGCTCCGCTCGTCGAACCCGTTCCGACCATTCCCGACTGGCTCGGCGCGCGCGCCATCGACGACTCGTCGGTCGAGATGCCGCTGGCCGACGCGCTGCGCAACCCTTGGGGAATCCTGCACGGCGGCGCGGTCGCGTCACTCGTCGATCTCGCCGCCGAACATGTCGGCGGCGGCGTGACCACCGACGTCGTGCTGCACTTCCTCGCGCCCAACCGCGTCGGCCCGGTGCGCGCGGTGGCGCGCGCGATGGGGTCACGATCCGACGGCACCGTGCTGCGCATCGAGGTACGCGACGAAGGCGCCGACCGGGTGACCGCGCTCGCGGTCGCGACCTCCGCGCCGGTGAACGCGGCTCCGGAGCGATGAGCGAAGAGGTGCGCGGGGTGTACCCCGGATCGTTCGACCCTCCGACGATCGCGCACGTCGCGATCGCGGAGGCCGCGGTGCGCACCGGCGCACTCCACCGGCTCGATCTCGCGATCTCGCGGGTGGCGCTCGGGAAGGACGCGGGAGCGCAACGCCCGATCGCGTCGAGAGTCGCGATGGCCGAACGGCTGGCCGCCTCCCGCCCGTGGCTGCAGGTCGTGGTGACCGACTCGCAGCTCATCTCCGACATCGCGGCCGGCTACGACGTGGTCGTGATGGGGGCCGACAAGTGGGCCCAGGTGCGCGATCCCGACTGGTACGGCGGTTCCGTCGCGGCGCGCGACCTCGCCGTCGCCCGGCTCCCGCGGGTGCTCGTCGCGCCCCGGCCGGGTTTCGAGGTCGTCGGCGCCGACGCGCTCGACCTTCCGCGGCACATCGGCGAGATCTCGTCGTCGGCCGCGCGCGCCGGCAACCACGAAGTGGTCGCGCCGGAGTGCCGGCCCCACCTGTGAGACGCGTCATCGTCGACGGCAACAACGTGATCGGGAGCCGGCCCGACGGATGGTGGCGCGACCGCGCCGGTGCGGCCCAGCGGCTCGTCGCGTCGCTGCAGCGCCTGTCCCAAGAGAGCGGCGAGCGCATCTGCGTGGTGCTCGACGGTCGCCCGCTCGAAGACGTCGCCGAAGGTGTGCACGACGGCGTGCTCGTCGCCTACGCGACGCGCACAGGCCGCGACGCCGCCGACGAACGCATCGTCGACGGGGTCGGCCGCGATCGCGATCCCGCATCGCTCGTCGTGATCACCTCCGACCGGGCCCTCGCCGAACGGGTACGCGCGCTCGGAGCGACCGTCGAAGGCGCCCGTGCGCTGCTCGACCGGATCGGCCCGACTCGCTGACTCCTGCTAGTCGCGTTCGGGGAACGGGACTCCGGTCACGCCGTCGTCTCGCTGCACGCGCATCGAGTTCAGCGCCATCGACACGAGGTGGTACTGACCCACCGTGAACACGAGGTCCAGCAGGTGCTGCTCGTCGTATCGCTTCGCGAGCTCGGCATAAGTGGCGTCGGTCAGGGTCTGTTCGGTGTGCAACTCGTCGGCTGCGCGCATCAGTGTCGCCTCGAACGGTTCCCAGCCGGGCGCCTCCGGTCCGGCCGCGACCCGAGCGACCTCCTCGTCGGTGATGCCGGCCGCGCGCGCAATCGCGACGTGCTGCCCCCATTCATACGGCGCGCGGCAGTTCCAGCCCGTGCGCAAGATCAGGAGCTCGCGTTCTCGTGCGGTGAGCGTGCTCTTGGCCAGCACGTGATTCCCGAACACCATCCACCGCTTCATCAGCTTCGGATGGTGTGCGAGGGTCGCGAAGATGTTGAGGGAGCGGCCACCGAGCAACGCGCGGGTCTCGTCGTCCATCGCGTCGAGCGGCACCGGTGTGAGGCGAGCGCCGGCCATCAGAGCTTCACCACGAGCTTGCCGGAGTTCTCGCCGGTGAACAGCATGTTGACCGCGGTCGGCGCCGACAGGAACCCGTCGACCACGTGGACGCGATTCTTCAACTTCCCTTCGGCCGCCCACGCGCCGAGCTGCATCGCGGCTTCCATGAAGCGCGCGAGGTAGTCGATGACGATGAAGCCCTGCATCCGGAGCCGGCGCGTGACGATGTGGAAGATGTGCGGAGGTCCGGCCGACGGCTCCGCGTCGTTGTAGACGGAGATCATCCCGCACGCGACGATACGGCCGAAGTCGTTCATGTTCTGGAGCGCCGCGTCGAGGATGTCGCCGCCCACGTTGTCGAAGTACACGTCGATGCCGTCCGGGCACGCGTCGCGCAGCGCCGCGGCAACGTTTCCCTCCTTGTAATCGATGCACGCGTCGAAGCCGAGCTCGTCGACCACGAAGCTGCACTTCGCTTTCGAGCCCGCGATCCCCACCACCCGGCATCCGAGGATCTTCGCGATCTGGCCGGCGATCGATCCGACGCCGCCCGCCGCGCCCGAGACGACGAACGTCTCGCCCGCCTTGGTCTCCCCGACGTCGATCACGCCGAAGTACGCGGTCACCCCCGTGCTGCCGAACAGGCTCAAGGAGTCGAGGAGCTCGATGCCGTCGGGCAACGGGTTGGCCATCGCCCCGGTCGTGCCGCCGATCAACGCGTACTCCTGCCACCCGAGCATTCCCATCACCGCACTGCCGACGGGAAGTGACGGGTTCTTCGACGAAACGATGCGGCCGGCGCCGCCGCTGCGCATGACCTCGCCGAGTTGCACGGGAGGGAGGTAGCTCCGCTCGTCGCGCACCCAACCGCGCATCGCGGGATCGAGCGAGAAGTACTCGACCTTCACGACCGCCTCGCCTTCGGCGGGCCCGGGAATCGGCTCTTCGACCACCTCGAAACACGACTCCGTGAACATCTCGACGGGCCGCTCGACCAGGAGAATCTTTCGATTGCTGCTCATGGCCGGAGCCTAGGCTGACCCGATGTCCGAAGGCCCCCGCAACCTCCGCACCGACACGACGCTCACGGCCGATCCCACCGTCGCCGGGCGCTTCCACGCCGACATCCCCGACAACTGGAAGGTCGTATATGTGTTCGGCGGCGTCACGATGTACACGGCGCTGCGCGCGATGCAGGAGGCGCTCGGCCGGCCCGAGCTCACGCTCGTGACCGCGAACGCGATCTTCCTCGCGCCGATACCGCCCGGCCCGGTCACCATCGACGTCGAGGTGCTGCGCGACGGTCGCACCGCGTCGCAGGTCGCCGCCGACCTCCGCGTCGACGGCAACCTCGCCCTGCGCGCGCACGGCGTGTTCGGCATCGCGCACGACACCGACCTCGGCTTCCTCGACGTGGAATTCCCCGACGTCCCCACGCCCCACGAGCTCGAGATCCCCGAGCCGCCCGAAGGCTTCAGCCGCGGCCCGTTCGAGCACATCAACTTCCACGAGCAGACCGACTGGCGGCCCATCGACGGGTTCGCGCCCTGGGATCCCGACTTCAAGGCCGGCCCCGCGCGCATCAAGGTGTGGACGCGGCTGCAGTGCGAGCCGCAGCTGCCCGACGGCTCCTACGACCGGCTCGCGCTCGCGATCCACGGCGACGTGATCGGCCCCGCCGTCGGCCAAGGGCTCGGTCCGATCGGGTCGCCGTTCATGGTGCTGTCACTCGAGATCGGCATCCGCTTCGTCGCGACACCGGTGACCCCGTGGGTGCTCCAGGAGATCGAGGCCTGGCACGTCGGCGACGGCTACGCCACCGGCCCCGCGCGCCTCTGGGACGAGGAAGGCAACCTCTGCGCGATCGCCACCCAAACGGCCAACCTGCGTCTCTTCCCCACCCCAACAAGCGAACCGGCGTGAGCGAGCGGTCTCACAGACCCCCCTCACCCAGGCCGGTTCGAGGGTTTAGGCGGGGCGCTGAACCTCGAGGATGTTGCGCTCCTTGGGGAGCGTGTCGTAGAGGTCGGCGACGAGGTCTTCGCGCAGGGCTTTGCACTGCAGGTCGTCCCAGCGGTTCACGAACTGGTGCGGGTCCTCGTCGACCGCGTACAGCTCACCCTCGGTGCCGTCGTACGCGACCGGGCTGACCGGGCCGATTCCGCCGCCGAACATGCCGGTCTCGGCGAACCAGCGCTCGAGCCCGTTGGGCTCGCCGATCGTCGACTTCTCGTACACCGTGCACAGCCAGCCCTCGCGGTAGATCGTGCGCAGGTGCATCCCGTAGCCCGGGAACTGCGAGTCCCATTCGCAGACCACGCGCTCGCGCCCTGATCCGGGCGCGGCCGGCAGGGCTTCGCCCTGCACCCAATCGGGCACGGGAACGCCGGCGATCTCGCAGAACGTCGGTGCGAGGTCGAGCTGGCCGACCGGCTCGTGCACGACCGCGGGCGCGACTCCGGCCGACGGCGCGGGCTGCCAGACCATCGGGAGCCGCATGAGCGAGTCGGTGTGGAAGGGGCCCTTGAAGACGAGCCCGTAGTCACCCTGCAACTCGCCGTGATCGGTCGTGAAGATCACGTCGGTGTCGTCGCCCCATCCACGGGCCGCGACTCGCGCCAGCACGCGCCCGCACGCCTCGTCGATCAGCTCGTTCATGATGTGCGTCATCGCGTTGATCTCGCGGATGTTGTCGGCGCCGACGTTTTGCGGGCGATACGTGCCCGGTCCGCCCTCGGCGTTGATCCACTCGCCGTTCCAGAGCGCGAGCCAGTGCGCGGGCTTCTGCGCGAGCACTCGCTCGATCTCCTCGTTCGAGCCCGGATGGCCGGGAGGCAGATCGAGATCGCGCCAGTTGCAGCGGTGCAGCTCCGACTCCGGCGGGTCCCACGGATGGTGCGGGTCGGGGAACGACATCCAGACGAACCAGTCGGCGTCTTCCGGCAGCGAGTCGAGGTACGCGATCGTGCGATCGGCGACCCAGTCAGTGTGGTACCAGTCGCGCGGGATCGGGTTGAGCCGGGTCTCCGGCGCGCCGGTCTCGCCGCCGGGCTCGGCCGCGAGCAGCGGCGAGAAACCCTTCGTCGCCTCGATGCCGTGCGTGTCGATGAGCCAACGCCCGTAGTGCTGCAGCGCGCGCTTGCCGACGGCCGGCACGTGCATCGCGAGCTCCGCGTGCTCGAAACCGCGATACGGGCCGACCAGACCCTGCTCCGACATGAAGTTCTCGGCCCAGTGCAGCTGGAAGTCGAAACCCGGTTCGAAGTGCGCCTTCCCGAGCAGCGCGGTTCGGTAGCCGGCCGCGTCGCGCAGGTACTCCGCGATCGAAGGTGCGTCCTCCGGTAGCGGCACACCGTTGGCGATGACGCCGTGCGTGCGCACGTACTGACCCGTGAGCATCGTCGACCGGGCCGGCATGCAGACCGTGTTCTGGTTGTACGCGCGCTCGTAGCGCACGCCGCGCGCCGCCAAACCGTCGACCACCGGCGTGCGCGCGACCGTTCCGCCGTTGCAGCCGAGCGAGTCGTAACGCTGCTGGTCGGTGGTGATGAAAAGGATCTTGCGACCCACGTGAGCCCCCTCTCGTGGATTGTCGAGCGCCTAGCCCAGCCGGTTCACGGCCTCGGTGCACGCGATCAGCACCGTCCGCTCCAACCCCGACTCCCGGTGCTCGTGCGCTTTTTCGTATTCCGGTGTGGAGACCATCTCGAGGAAGTCCTTGCGGCTCGGGTACTGCACCAGCGCGACCGAGTCCCAACTCTCTTCGGCGTCTCCGATCAGGATCTGGTCGGCGCGGCCCATCCAGAGCACCTTCCCGCCGCGCGACTCGACCATCTGCACGGCCGCTTCGCCGTACTTCGCGTACTCGCTCGCGCCGCTCCCTTCGGCGTTGTCGGCGCGCGCCTTGAACTTCAGGAGGTTGAGCATCACGACCGGTCCCTCGTCGGGGGCCTGCGCGAGCTCCATGAACTGGCTCTTGTTCGGCTTGATCGCGCCCATCACGCGTCTCCTTCTTCGTCACTGAGCTCTTCGAGAAGTGTGCGAATTGCGGTCGTGAGGACCCGGCGAGCTCTCGGCATCGCCACGCCTTGCGCCGCGCGCAGCCGGTTCCACGTGTCCCACGATGCGAGCGCGTCGACCGCGTCGAGCGCGTCGGGGGCGATGCCGGGGAACGCGCGCTCGATCTGGTGCCGGAGCGTGCGGTCGAGGCGCGCCAGGTTGGCGACGATCGTCGGCGAGTCGGGTGCCATGAGCAGCGCGGCGCGCCGCACCGGCGTGAGCCCTTCGAAGATCTCGGCGCGCTGCGTCACGAGCTGCTCGACGCGCTCGGGAACCGCGCTCGTGATGTCGATCATCACCGCGAGATGAGCGAACCGCTCCCACTGGCGTTGCGACACTTCGGCGCACAGCGCCTCGACGTCGGCGAAGTGGTTGTGCACCGAGCGCGCCGACACGCCCGCCCGGTCGGCGACCTGCTGCACGCTCGGCCGGAGCTCGCCGTCGTCGTAGCAGGCGATCAGCGCGTCGATGATCGCCTGGCGATTGCGGGCTCCCCGCTGCGTCCGGCCGTCGACGACTGTCACGACGTCCATCAAATACTAGTTGCAGCTAGACTGCAAGTACTTGTGCGGGTCGGTGTGACCCATGTCACGCGGGCCGGAACCAGCCGATCGGCGTAGCGTTCAGCCCGTGACGACGAGCGAGACTCCCGACACGGGCTACCTCCCGGTGATGCTGAACCCGTTCGAGCCGGGCTACTTCGACGACCCGTACACCCAGTACGCGCTCGTACGCGAGGTCGACCCGGTGCACATGAGCCCCATCGGGGTGGTCATGCTGTTCCGCTACGACGACGTGGTCCGGGCGCTGCGCGACCCGAGGCTCAGTGTCGAGCAGCGCCACGCCAAGCCGCTCGCGATCACGATGGACCCCGACATCGAGGCGATGTTCGAAGAGCGTCGTGAGGGCGGCAGCCACTCGATGCTCAACCTCGACCCGCCCGATCACCATCGCCTCCGCCGGCTCGTCTCGAAGGTGTTCACACCTCGCACCGTCGAGGAGCTGCACCCGCGCGTGCAGGAGCTCGTCGACGGCCACCTCGACGACGCCGTGGCCCGCGGCACCGGCGAGATGGACCTCATCGCCGATCTCGCGTTCCCACTCCCCTTCGTCGTCATCTCGGAGATGCTCGGGATCCCCGAAGGGCGCGACCGCAACCAGCTGCGCGAATGGTCGGGCGCGGTGGTCAAGACGTTCGACCCGATCCTGACCCGCGAGGAGCAGCTCGCCGCGTTCGACGCGATCGACAACATCATCGCCTACACGAACGAGACCATCGAGTGGAAGCGCTCACACCCCGCCCCCGACTTGCTCACCGCGCTCATCGCCGCGGAAGACGAAGGCGACCGGCTCAGCGCCGAGGAGCTGGTGGAGCAGGTGATGCTGCTCTACATCGCCGGCCACGAGACCACGGTGAACCTGATCGGCAACGGAACGCTCGCCCTCCTGCGCGATCGCGGGCAGCTCGAGCTGCTCCAGACCGACCCGGCGCTCGACGCGAACCTCCCCGACGAGCTGCTGCGCTTCGACGGCCCGGTGCAGATGAGCCGGCGCGTGAACCTCGAGCCGTACGAGGTCGGCGACCGCGTCGTGGAGCCCGGCACGATCATGATGACCTGTCTCGGTTCGGCGAACCGCGATCCGGCGAGATGGGGCGACACCGCGGATCGGCTCGATCTGCGCCGCGCCGACTCGAATCAGCACGTCGCGTTCGGCGGCGGGTTCCACTCGTGCCTCGGTGCGCACCTCGCGCGCCTCGAAGCGCGCGTTGCGATCGGCACGCTCGTACGCCGCTTCCCGGCCGTCGAGCTCGCGACGGATCATCCCGAGTGGAACGGCCGCATCGTCCTTCGCGGCCTCGCGAACCTCCCGATCTCGATCGCGTAGCCCAGTTCGAGTTCGAGTTCGACTTCGACGGACGATTGAGCACCCGCCGGCTGACGACCGAGCGCCTGACGCTTCGCGAACCCGGAAACGGCGACGAGCCCCTGCTCGTCGCGTTGCGGACCGACGAGAACGTGCGGAGATATCTCGGCGGGGCGCTGGACGTCGCGAACGCGACACTGCTTGCCGAGGTGAACATCTCTCGTCCCGACGGGCTCTTCGTCGCCGAGCGGCGCGACACCGACGAATCCATCGGCTTGGTTCTGCTTCACCCTGGTCATGGGGGCACTGAGGTCTCCTACCAGTTCCTGCCTTCATCTTGGAAGCAGGGCTTCGCCTCCGAGGCCGTGCGCGGCGTCGTCGACCACGCGTTCCGCGCCGAGGGGATCGACGAGCTGATCGCCGTCACCCAAACGGCCAACGAACCGTCGCGCCGGCTCCTCGAACGGCTCGGAATGACAGCCTCCGAACAGTTCGAGGAGTTCGGGGAGCAGCAGACGCTCTACCGGTTGCGACGTCCACTTCGAACGGAGGCACCGCGAAGCGAGACGTCATGAATGCCCGCAGGCCGGAGCTCGTAGCCGCAGTAGTTACGGGCGGCGGGGACGGTTGGTCCAGCCGCCTTCTGCGGTCGGGAACCATCCGCTCGCCGCGAGCGTGCCGCCGTCGGCGTGCACAGTGGTGCCCGTCACGAACGCCGACAGGTCGGACGCCAGGAACAGCGCGACGCCCGCGGTGTCGTCGGGGGTTCCGAACCGGCCGGCCGGCACCCAGGCGGGAATCATGTGTTCGTCTTCCGCGGTCACCCAGCGCGAGTACGGCACTTGCAAGGTCTCGGTGACGTCGGGGGCGATCGCGTTGACGCGAATGCGGTAGCGCCCGTACTCGACCGCCAAGCTGCGCGTGAGGCCGGTGATCGCCGCCTTGAACGCGGAGTACACCGCGCGGGTCGGGATCGCGCGGAACGCCTCGATCGTCGAGACGTTCACGATGCTGCCGCCGTCGGCCTGGTCGACGAGGACCGGCAAGACGGCTCTCGTGCACGCGAGCACGTGGCCGAGATTGACCTTGTAGAGCTCGTCCCACTCGGCGTCGGACTGCTCGTGGAACGCCTTGCGCGCGCCGCCGAAGTGGCCGACGTTGTTGACGAGCACGTCGACCCGCCCGAACTCGTCGCGCGCGGTCGTGACGAGGGCCTCGGCGACACCGGTCTCACGGACGTCGGCGACGACGGTGACCGCGCGACCGCCGTCGCCGGTGACCGCCAGCTGCGCGGCCCGGGCCCGGTCGCCGTCGATCTCCGCGATCACCACGGCCGCGCCCTCACGCGCGAAACGCTCGGAGATCCCGCGGCCGATGCCACCACCACCGCCGGTGACGATCGCGACCTTGCCCTCGAGCAACCCTCCCACGCCCGCAGAAGCTATCGGCCCGATGCGTCTGTGACCCACACGTCGTGTGGTTCACAGACGCATCACCATGGCCGTCAGGTCAGCGCCAGCTCCAACACCTCGCGCACGTTGCGCACGGGGTGGAAGTGCATCGCCGCACGAACCACTTCGGGCACGTCGTCGAGGTCGGGCTCGTTGTCGATCGGGAGCACGACGTCGGTGAGCCCGGCGCGGTGCGCCGCGAGCACCTTCTGCTTCAGCCCGCCGATCGGCAGCACCCGACCCTGCAATGTGACTTCGCCGGTCATGCCCACGCCGGGCTTCACCGGTCGGCCCGTCACCAACGACGCCAGCGCGGTCGTCATCGTGATGCCGGCCGAAGGACCGTCCTTCGGCACCGCACCCGACGGCACGTGCAGGTGGAAGCGCCGGTGATCGAACGCGCCCGCAGGCACTCCGAGCTCCTCGGCGTTCGCCCGCACGAACGACAGCGCGATCTGCGCCGACTCCGACATCACGTCGCCCAGCTGTCCGGTCACTTGCAGACCGGGCTCGCCGTCCATCGCCGTGACCTCGATCGTGAGCACGTCGCCACCCGCGCCCGTGACCGCGAGACCGGTCGCCAGACCGGGCACCGGTGCACGGGTCGCATCTTCCGCGTGGAAGCGCGGGCGTCCGACGTAGTCGTTGATCGTGTCGTCGTCGACCACCACGGTCGCCGTCTCACCGACCGCGACCTTGCGCGCGGCCTTGCGCGTGATCTTGCCGATCTGACGCTCGAGGTTCCGAACCCCTGCCTCTCGGGTCCAACCGGCAACAAGCGCGTGCAACGCGGAGTCGGTGATCTCCAGCTCGTCGTCGCGCAGGCCCGCCTTCTCGCGTTGCCGCGGGAACAGGTGGTGCTTGGCGATCGCGACCTTCTCGTCTTCGGTGTAGCCGTCGAGCTGCACGAGCTCCATCCGGTCGAGCAACGGGCCCGGAATCGTGTCGAGCACGTTGGCGGTCGTCAGGAACAACACGTCCGACAAGTCGAGGTCGAGCTCCAGGTAGTGGTCACGGAACGTGTGGTTCTGCGCGGGGTCCAAGACCTCGAGCAGCGCCGACGACGGATCGCCGCTCCAACCACCGGCCTGCAACTTGTCGACCTCGTCGATCAGCACGACGGGGTTCATCGCCTTCGCCTCGGTCAACGCGGTCACGATGCGTCCGGCGCGCGCGCCGACGTAGGTACGCCGGTGCCCGCGGATCTCCGCCTCGTCACGAACGCCACCCACGGCGATGCGCACGAACGGCCGGCCCAGCGCGCGCGCGACCGACTCGCCCAACGACGTCTTGCCGACGCCCGGAGGCCCGACCAACCCGAGGATCGCACCGGAGCCGCGGCCGCTGGCCGCCGTACCCAGACCCCGGTCGCGACGCAACACGCGCACGGCCAGGAATTCGAGGATGCGTTCCTTCACGTCGTCGAGTCCGTCGTGGTCGGCGTCCAATACGGCACGCGCGGCCTCGAGGTCGGCGTCTTCGGTGACGTACGTGCCCCACGGGATGTCGAGCACCGCGTCGAGCCAGTTGCGCACCCAAGCCTGCTCGGGATTCTGCGCACCCATACGCTCGAACTTGTCGAGCTCCTTGTTGACGGCGGCGCGCACCTTCTCGGGCAGGTCGAGCGCGTCGGCCCGGGCGCGGTACTCCGCGGCCGCGTCATCGTCGCTCTCGCCCAGCTCCTTGCGGATGGCGTCCATCTGGCGGCGCAGCAGCATCTCGCGCTGCTGCTGGTCGATGCCTTCGGTCACCTCGTTGCGGATGCGGTCCTTGAGCTCCAGCGCGGCCAGGGTCTCACGCGCCCATGACAACGCCAGCTCGAGGCGAGCCTCGACGTCGACCGTCTCGAGCAACTCGACGCGCTGCGCCAGCTCGAGATCGGGTGCGTACGCGGCCATGTCGGCCAGCTGACCGGGCGTGTCGACGCTCGCGAGGATGTCGCCCACGCGTCGGGCGCCGCGGTGCTCGAGGATCGTCTCGACCACGGCGCGGTACTCGCGTGCCAGCTCCTCGGCGCGTTCGGTCGGCTCCGGATCGTCGACCGGCTCGACCTGCACGTGCAGGGCTCCCTCGTTGCCGACGGAACCGGTCCCAACGCGGGCCCGGCTCACGCCCCGGATCACGAGCGCGAGAGTGCCGTTCGGCAGCTCACCGGCGTTCTCGATCTGCGCGATCGTTCCGACCTTGGCGTAGCGGCCGTCGATGCGCGGCACGAGCACGAGCCGGCGGCCGGCCTGCTCGGCCGCCGCGCCGGCGCGCTTGGCCTCGTCGGTCTCGAGCGCGATCGTCACGACCATCTGCGGGAAGACGACGCCCTGCGTGAGCGGGAGCATCGGAAGGAGGTCGGCGCGCGTGTCGAACTCACCGGAGCCCAACGGAGCCGCGTCCAGTTGAGAGGTGTCGCCAGTCGTTTCGAAGTCGGTCATCTCTTGCCCAGTCGTTGGTCAGGGAACTTGAGTAACACCACACCAACAGCGCCGCCGGCCGTGCGATTCCCGACGCTCGCGGTCGGGTTAACCGCCGGGCCGGCATTAGCGTGCTCGCCGTGACCACCGGCCCCACGCCCGGCCTGAACGTGCTGTTCGTGACCGTCGACCAGTGGCGCGGCGACTGCCTGGGGAGTGCCGGCCATCCCGTCGTGCGCACGCCGAACCTCGACCGGCTCGCGGCCGGCGGCGTGTCGTTCCGGCGCCACTTCGCGCAGGCCGCGCCCTGCGGGCCGAGCCGGGCGTCGCTCTACACCGGCATGTACCTCATGAATCACCGGTCGGTCCTGAACGGCACGCCGCTCGACGCCCGCCACACCAACGTCGCGCTCGTGGCCCGCGCCCAGGGCTACGAACCGGCGCTGTTCGGTTACACCGACACCAGCGTCGACCCCCGCACCGTCGCGCCCGACGACCCGCGCCTGCGCACCTACGAGGGGGTGCTTCCCGGCTTCGACGCGGTCGGCTACCTCCCGGAAGGCAACCCGGCGGCGTGGCTCGACTGGATGCGTGCGGCCGGAGTCGACGTGCCCGACAACTGGCGCGAGTTCGTGGATCGTCCCGCCGCCGGCACCCACGGGCGCACGCAGTACGACGCCGAGCACACACAGACCGTGTACCTCACCGACCGGCTGCTCGACTTCGTCGACGACCGGTCGGCAGCCGGATCGCCGTGGTTCGCGCACGTCTCCTATCTCCGGCCCCACCCACCGTTCCTCGCGCCGGCGCCCTACGACACGATGTACGACCCGGCAACGGCGCCCGCTCCGGTGCGCGCCGCGAGCCGAGCCGAAGAAGGCGCGCAGCACCCGCTCCTCGACGTGATGATCAACCATCCGTTCATCGCGTCGCCCGACGATCCGCAGGAACAGCGAGAGCTGCAGGCGACCTACTACGGGATGATGTCCGAGGTCGACGATCAGATCGGCCGCGTCCTCGACGCGCTCGACGAGACCGGCCTCGCATCGCGCACGCTGGTGGTGCTCACTTCCGATCACGGCGAGACGCTCGGAGACCACTGGATCCTGCACAAACTCGGCTGGTTCGACCAGACCTTCCACGTGCCGCTGATCGTGCGCGACCCGCGCGAGCGGTTCGACGCGACGCGCGGGCGCGTGGTCGCCGCTTTCACCGAGCACGTCGACGTGCTTCCGACCATCGCCGAGCTCCTCGACGCCGAGGTGCCGCTGCAGTGCGACGGCCGCCCGCTCACCCCCTGGCTCGACGGTGAGACTCCCACCGACTGGCGCAACGAGGTGCACTCCGAGTTCGACTTCCGCGACCCCGACGGCGCGATGTTCGAAGGTGCGTTCGGCCTCACGCTCGAGGAGTGCTCACTCGCCGTGCTGCGCGACGACCACGGGAAGTACGTGCACTTCTCCGGTCACCCGACGATGCCGCCGATCTTCTTCGACCTTCGCAGTGATCCCGCGCAGATCGTCAACCGGGCCGGCGACCCTGCGTACGCGGCGACGGTGCTCGACTACGCACAGCGCATGCTGGCCTGGCGCATGCGCCACGCCGAGCGCACGCTCACCGGCATGAAGCTCACCGGCCACAAAGGTCTCGTCGAGCGCCGCTCGCCCCGCAAGTAACGCGGCGCACCCAAACCGCTTCATCAGATGAAGCCATCGAACACACCACGGCAGCCCAGACGCTTCATCAGATGAAGCCATCGGGGCGGCTACTCGTCGGCGGTGATGTGCTCGTAGAGGTTTCGGCCGTCGCCGGCGCCGCCCCAGTGCTCGATGATCTTGCCGTTCGCGAGTCGCCACATCTCGACGGTGTGCACGGTGATCACGCGGTTGGTCGCCGCGACCCCGAAGATCTCACCGACATGACGCACACGCGCCGACGAGCGGTGGACCACGAAGTCGTGCTCCGCGACGAAGTCGTCGTTCAACAACTCGAGGAACTCGAACGCCGAGAAGTACCGCGCCATCCGCCGCCCGGTCTCGGCCAGGTCGCCGCCCCAACTGTGCGAGAAGTACCGATCGACGTCGAACACTTCGCCGATGACCTGCATGTCCCACCGGCCGGTCTCGCGATCACGTCCGTCGCGGATGAACCGCTGGACCACGACCTTGTTCGATTGCGCGTCATCGGCCATTTGCGTGATCCCCTCTCGCACGGGCGCGTTGCGGCTTCAGCCGTGGAGCGACGGCCGCGTGCATCGCAAGAGGAGCTTGTGGTCGTTGTAGTACTCGATCCACCGCAGGAGCTCCGGGGCGCGGGTGTCCGGCGAACACGTGGCGCGATCGGTGCTGTCATGACCCGACGCGGGCACGAAACCGATCCTCAAGCGCGTGCCGGCAACCTCGAACCCGGCCGCGCCGAACACGCCGGCCACCTCGTCGATGTCGTAGAGCTTCGGGAGCCGCAACTCCTCCACGTGGGCACGGTGCCAGTCGGCCATCAGCGGGCTTCCGGTGTGCACGCCCATCACGGCGTAGTACGAGCCGCCCGGCGCCAACGCCCCGAAGATCGCACCGGCGTGCGCGGGCAGGTCGTGGATCAGGTAGAGGACCTCGTGACTGAACGCAGCATCGAAGCTTCCCCAACCGGCCGGCACCGAGTCGGCAACCTCGAAGCGCAACGGTCGCGTCCCGGCGAGATGACGCGCATCGTCGATCGCGCCCGACGCGGGGTCGTAGCCGCAGCCCTCGGCGATCCCGCACGTGTCGCTCGCGAGGCGCAAGAAGCCGCCGCGGTTGCACCCCGCATCCAGGACCCGCTTTCCGGTCAGGTCGACGTCGATGGTGTCGAGCATCCCCTTCCAGACGAAGCCATGCGCGTCCTGCATCGCGTCGTCCTCGGCTTCGCTCCGCCAGTACGAACGATCCTCGGCCATGCGGCCAACCGTACCGCTGGGATCGTCGCACCGGCATGAGCGCGGCGAGTGGCGAAAGCGCTTACGGCACGTAGGTGTACTGGTCGGCCGAAGTCATCGCGCTGATACCTCCGGCGGAGATGACCGTGACGTCGACGGGCCCGTCGGCTCCACCCGGCGTGTACGCCGTGATCGACGAGTCGTCGTTGATCGTGAACGGCGCGGCGACCCCGCCGAAGTCGACCTCGTACGCATTGGTGAACCCGGAGCCGGTGATGGTCACGGTGTCGGCCCCGACGTCGAGGCCGGAGCTCGGGCTCACGCCGGTTACCGCGGGTGCGGGAACAGGCGTGTACGCGAACCGGTCGGCCGCGCTGCGTGCAGAGGTTCCGCCGACGGTTGTCACAGTGACGTCGACCTTCTCGGTTGACTCCCCGGGTGGCGCATACGCCGTGATCGACGTGTCGTCGTCGACCCAGAATCCGGCGGCCGTCCCGCCGAACCGCACGGCGGTGGCGTCGAGCAGGTGAGCGCCGGTGATGGTGACTGCGGTGCCGCCGAGAATGCTGCCGCGGTTCGGGCTGATCGCCGAGACCACGGGCGCCGCGACGAACGTGAACTGATCGGCCGCGCTGGTGGCGCTCGTTCCGCCCGCGGAGGTGACGGTGACGTCGACCGTGCCCGCCGCCGCGCGCGGCGACACGGCCGTGATCGACGTGGCGCTGTTGATCGTGACGCGTGCGGCGGGCGCGGCGCCGAACCGAACCGCGGTGGCGCCGGAGAACGCGGCGCCCGCAATCGTCACGCTCGTCCCGCCCGCCGCGGGTCCGGAGGTCACCGACATCGACGTCACCCGCGGGGCGGGAACGAAACCGGGAGCGAGGAGCAAGAACGCGCTGTTCGACTGGTTGTAGATCGTGTTACCGAACTGATCCGTTGCCGAGAAGGTGGCGTTGACCGCAGGGGCGCTCGAGAGCTCGGCGTCGGAGAGCACCGCGCCACTGAAGTCCCAGGTGACGGTGGCCCAGGCCGAATACGTCGTCGTGTGGTAGCCACCGCCTCGGCCGCTCCCTCCGCATCGAGTCGACATGTACACGGCCCCGACCGGATACCCCCCTCCGGAGCTGAAGCCGGTCGCGTACGCAGTCTCCTGAATACCCCCGCACGAATGTCCCAAGATCGAAGAGGCGTTCCCCTGAGGGAGGACCAGCGAGATCGGCGTGGCCGCCGACGCCGGCAACACCGCGATGGCGATGACGCCCGACACCAAGGCGAACACGGCACCTACTGCGATCCGTCTCTTCGAGAGCACATTGACTCCTTACCGCCGAGTAACCGTGAATGCGAACGCCAACAACCGCGCGGGCGTGGCGTCTCACGGCGCGTCGACGACGTGACGATGCGGCAACCCCCGGGGCAGAGCACCGATGAATTCGGCATCGAGGCCGGACAAACTGAAGCGTGAGCCGGCGGAAATACCGCGCCGGTAATCGCGCGCCACGCACGAGTCACGGCCGACAGTCGATGCGGCCGTACGACATCATCCGCGCGCACCGGACGACCGCGAACGCGCCGCCGGCCCGGGCGGCGGTGAGCAACTTCGAGTTGGGCAACAAAGCCGCGCCACTGGCCAAGATCCTGACCCCGACGGGTATCGGCCTCATCAAGAGCCTGGTGCAGACGCAATGCGTGACACCGCTCCTCAACACGCTGTTCGCCAAGTACACGGCGAGCAAGGTGGTCCGCCCGATCACGACCCTGCCGCCTGCGGTGCAAAAGGGCGTCAACCAGGCCGACGCCGACCTCTTCACCGCCGCGAGCTCGGTCCCCTTGCTGCTCGTTCACGCGACCGCGGACACGTTCGTGCCGCCATCGACAACCGCGACCATCGCCGCGACATTGTGTTCGCTGAAACCGCCCCAGCCACTCGAACGATGGTTCTACACCGGACTCGATCACCACACGATCATCGGGACGGCGATTCCCGGTACGGAGAACGCCAACGGCAACTTCGGTCAGAGTTACAGCGGCTCAACCACGTACGACGACATGATCCGATGGCTGAGCAACCGCTTCGCGAACGTGCCCTGGCCCGACCCGTACACACCGACCGGCGACGGCATCACGCCGGTGACACAGACCAACAGCTGCTGAGACGCACAACCCGCACCACCGAACCCTTCGCCAACGGAAAACCGCGCCGTCAGTAGGGCTCCGGAAGCGTGAGCCCGAACGCGTTGGCGAGTGCGGCCATGTCGAGTCGATCGCGCTCTCTGGGGGCGTAGCCGCGGTGGTGCTCGACCTGAAGCTCGGGTGTGAGACAAGGAACTGTCGTGCCCAGCAGAAGCCCTTGCCCAAGCCCGCTCGCCGGATAGGGACAATCGGTCCCGTCCGGTGCAGCGTGCCGCTGCCAGCCGCACCCGTCCTCGTCGAAGATGACCGGATGGATGTCGATCTGGCTCGCCGCGGGTGACCTCAGAACCGCGCGGGTGGGCAGGTGATCCTCGACCTGGAAGAAGCCGAGTCGGGCGACCGTGCGAAGGACGTCGTCGAGTCGGTCGAGCTCGACGACGATGTCGACGTCTTCGTGGTCTCGCGTCTGCTCTCCCAGCAGCGCGTCGATGCCCCAACCGCCGTCGAGCCAGACGCGCAGTCCTGCTCGTTGCAGCGCGCCGAGGACCTCCAACACGTCGGTTGCCAGCACGCCATCGGTCTAGCGCGCCGACCTCACAACGGCCCGCCTCAGAACGGCCGCGCGACATCGCGCATCCTGCGCAGGCCGGAACGCCGGTCACGCGCGCTATCCGGAGCGGGCTTTGGCGGCTTCGAGGTGGTGTGTTCGGTGGTGGGCCCAGCACAGGAGCGTGAGGTTGTCGAGGTTGGTGGGGCCGCCGTCTTCCCAGTGCCAGATGTGGTGTCCTTCACACCAGCCGGGGAGGACGGTGCAGCCGGGGGCGGTGCAGTGCCGGTCGCGGGCGACGAGCGCCCGCCACAACGGCGGGGGGATGTTGTGGGTGGTGCGGCCGACGTCG
>Ga0265338_10000325_pt1 | contig 86856 bp, 77 predicted proteins | sample 42126metaG_FD_193579 | JGI IMG/M metagenome (GOLD analysis project Ga0265338, IMG submission 193579) | Rhizosphere microbial communities from Carex aquatilis grown in University of Washington, Seatle, WA, United States - 4-21-26 metaG | ecosystem: Host-associated > Plants > Roots > Rhizosphere...
CGAAGTGGCGATTGCCTATCGCCGGCACGAGCGTGCGGCCGCCGTCCAGGCGTTCCAGAGCTATGTGATGCGCTTTGTGGCGCAGTCCTCGCCTTGAGCTCGGGCTCGGGCGGTGCGGTTAGCAAATTTGCTCTATAGTGATCGAAGCACTCCACCAACACTCTTTATCCCGGCTTGAACGGGAATCTGCTTATAAATATGAATACGTCTTGCGATCCGTCGAATGAGGACGGCAATACCACCGGCGAGTGCGTCGTTCTGCAAGCTGTTGCCACGTTGCCCACAAAATATGGGGCATTCACGGCTCATGTGTTTCGCGTGGTCGATGGCGGCGCGGAGCACCTCGCGCTGGTAATGGGCGATGTCGCCGACCACAAGTCGGTCCTCACCCGTTTGCACTCCGAATGCCTGACCGGGGATGTGCTCGGTTCGTACCGCTGCGACTGCGGCGAGCAATTGGATCTCGCGCTACGTTACATCGCCGCGGAAGGTCGCGGCGTACTGCTGTACTTGCGCGGCCATGAGGGGCGCGGCATAGGGTTGAGCAACAAGATCCGCGCCTACGCGCTTCAAGAGCAGGGCCGCGACACGGTGGAAGCCAATCTCGACCTGGGCCTGCCCGACGATTCGCGCGAATACGATTCCGCGGCGGCGATCTTGCGCATGCTGAAGGTCACTTCGGTGCGGCTGATGAGCAACAATCCGGCCAAGTTCGGTACCCTGGCCAAACACGGCATTCCGGTGTGCGAACGGGTTGCACTCGTGATCCCGATGCGCGAAGAAAACGAGCGCTATGTGCTCACCAAACGAGCCAAGTTCGGGCATTACGTGGACGAGAACGACTAAGGTCAAACTCGCGGCATTTTGCACTGTAAGCTCGGTCGATATAGTCATACAATATAGACCAAGTTAACCTGTCAATTGCCCGCGAATAATGAACTATCGCCATCCGCATCAAGGCAAGAGCATGCACAGCCGCATCGTGCAGGATCTTGGTATCGACATCGTCAGCGGCAAATTAGCACCGGGCGAACGGCTGCCTGCCGAGGCGGGTTTATGCACAACCTATGGCGTGAGCCGTCCGGTGCTGCGGGAAGCGACACGCGTGCTGGTCGCGAAAGGGCTGGTCATCTCCAAGCCGCGGGTGGGCAGCATCGTGCGCCCGCGCATCGACTGGCATATGCTCGATCCCGATGTCCTGTACTGGACCATGAGCCATATCCCCGAACACGATTTTTTCCGTTCGGTGCTCACGGTACGCCGCATCATCGAACCGGCGGCGGCGGCGCTTGCCGCGAGTCTGGCCACCGACGACGATGTGCGCCGCATCGAGACGGCATATCGAAGAATGGAAAGCGCGTCGACACCGGAGGCGCTGCTGGAGCCGGACTTGCAATTCCATCGCGAGATCATGGCCGCGACACATAACGACCTGCTCGCGTATATCGGCAACATGATGTCGCTCGCGCTGTCGGAGTCGATCAAGCTGACAAACAGCCATCCCAATTCGCATGCACTGTCGCTGCCTCGTCACAAGGCCATCCTGACCGCGATTCAGAGCCGCGACCCGCTCGGCGCACGCCAGGCCAGCCTGGTTCAGCTGGAAAACGCGCGCGCCGACGCGGACAGTCTTCGCGAGCTGACCATGTCCGCCGAGCCGTAAGGGCGAACGTGGGCTCCACAGCGCGAGCTCCACGTCCTATCGCGTCAATGCGAGTGGCTGGGTACTTCCGAGCCGCGGCAACCGACGAGAAAATCGAAGTCGCAGCCCTGATCCGCCTGCAGCACATGCTCGACATACAGCTTGCGGTAGCCGCTGGAGTCTGCCGCGAGGGGGCGCTGGTTCTCGGCCCAGTCGGCCAGCCGGGCCTTTAGCTCCGCGTCGGGAATATCCAGTTGCAGGCGGCCGGCCAGCGCGTCGAGCTCGATCCAGTCGCCGTCCCGCACTACGGCCAGCGGGCCGCCCGCGCGCGCTTCGGGCGCGACGTGCAACACCACGGTGCCATATGCCGTGCCGCTCATCCGCGCGTCCGACACGCGCACCATATCGGTTACGCCCTGCGCAAGCAGCTTGGGCGGCAAGCCCATGTTGCCGACTTCGGCCATGCCGGGATAGCCCTTCGGACCGCAATTTTTCAACACCAGTACCGAGTCGGCGGTGACCTGCAGATCCGGATCGGCGATACGCGCCTTGTAGTGTTCCAGGTTTTCGAACACGACGGCCTGACCGCGGTGGCGCAACAATGCCGGCGTGGCTGCCGAGGGCTTGATCACCGCGCCGCTCGGCGCGAGATTGCCCCGCACCACGCACAGGCCGCCATCGTCGATCAAGGGATGGGCGAGCGGGCGTATCACTTCGTCGTTATAAATCGGCGCCTCGCGGTTGTTGTCCCAGATCGACTGGCCGTTTACCGTGAGCGCTTGCGGGTGGGGGAGTAGACCCGCTTCGCCCAAGCGGCGCAGCACGGCCGGCAGGCCGCCCGCATAATAAAATTCCTCCATCAGGAATCGGCCCGAAGGCTGCAGGTCGACCAGCGTTGGCGTGCCGCGGCCCACGCGAGTCCAGTCGTCGAGTTCAAGCTCGACACCGATACGCCCGGCGATCGCTTTCAGGTGTATCGCCGCGTTGGTCGAGCCGCCGATCGCCGCATTGACGCGGATCGCGTTCTCGAACGCTGCGCGCGTCAAGATTTTCGAGAGCCTGAGGTCCTCGTGGGCCATCTGCACGATGCGCATACCCGACATATGGGCGAGCACATAGCGGCGTGCATCGACCGCCGGAATCGCCGCGTTATGCGGCAACGTCACGCCCAGCGCTTCCGCCATGCAGGCCATCGTCGAGGCAGTGCCCATGGTGTTGCAGGTGCCGGCCGAGCGCGACATGCCGGCCTCCGCAGACATGAACTCGTGGACGCTGATCTTGCCCGCTTTCACTTCTTCGCTTAGCCGCCAGACCGCCGTGCCGGAGCCGATGTCGAGGCCGCGATGCTTGCCGTTAAGCATCGGGCCGCCGCTGACGACGATCGCGGGTACGTCGCAACTGGCGGCGCCCATCAACAGCGCCGGGGTGGTTTTGTCGCAGCCGACCAGCAGCACGACAGCATCGATGGGATTACCGCGTATCGATTCCTCGACATCCATGCTGGCAAGGTTGCGTGTGAACATGGCGGTCGGGCGCAGATTCGACTCGCCGTTGGAGAAGACCGGGAATTCGACCGGAAAGCCGCCCGCTTCAAGCACACCGCGCTTCACATGATCGGCCAGCTTGCGAAAGTGTGCGTTGCAGGGCGTCAGCTCAGACCACGTGTTGCAGATACCGATGATGGGCTTGCCTTCGAACTCATGGTCCGGAATGCCCTGGTTTTTCATCCAGCTTCGATGCATGAAGCCGTTCTTGTCGGCCGAGCCGAACCATTGCGCCGAGCGCAGTTTGGAAGTGCTTTTGGTCATCTTGTTCCGTTCAGATCCGTCGTTCAATAGTAATGCTTTGTGGGTTTTCTCGCGCCGCCGACGTTGCAGAGTCAGTCGGACTTTTTTTACGGTCCATTACACCGTGCCGGCGGATGACTCCGCGCATTGCCCGATGGCACAGACATTCAAAGGAACTCGATCAGCGAGCGAGGTCCATTAATAACATGACTATTTATATGCGTAATACGGGGAAACCACTATTCTTCGCCCAATACACACCGAATATAGTTTGACTATTGAATTTGTCATACAAAAGGAACGCACCGCAATGGGAGCTACGCCCCAACCTCGCTACGCAGGGCTTTTTCCTGTCGCGCCGACCCCGTTTACCGAGGCAGGCGACCTGGATCTCGATGGTCAACGCCGCGTGATGGATTGCATGATCGACCAACGTGTCGATGGGATTTGCATCCTCGCCAATTACTCGGAGCAGTTCGTTCTGACCGATGCGGAGCGCGACACGCTGATCGACGTTTGCCTGTCGCAGGTTGCCGGACGCGTTCCCGTGATGGTGACTTGCAGCCACTTCAGCACGCGTATCGCCAGGGAGCGTGCGCAGCGTGCCGTGGCCGCCGGCGCAAACATGCTGATGCTGATGCCGCCGTATCACGGCGCAACGCTACGTGTCGACGAGAACGCGATGTTCGAACACTTCGCAAGTGTGGCGCAAGCGGCGGGCGTACCCATCATGGTCCAGGACGCGCCGTTGAGCGGCGTCACGCTCAGTGTGCCGTTCCTCGCCCGGCTCGCACGCGAGTTACCGCTGGTGCGCTACTTCAAGATCGAAGTCCCCGCTGCCGCGGCCAAACTTCGTGCCTTGATCGCCGCCGCGGGCGACGCAATAGAGGGACCGTTCGATGGCGAAGAGGCCATCACCTTGATGCCCGACCTCGATGCCGGCGCCACAGGCACGATGTCCAGCGCGCTATTGCCCGACCTGATTCGTCCCGTGCTCGATGCATACCGTGCCGGGCAGCGCGGCGAGGCGCAGCAACGCTATGCGTCCATTCTGCCCCTGATCAACTTCGAGAATCGCCAGTGCGGCCTGCGCGCGGCCAAGACCGTGATGATGGAAGGTGGCGTGATTAAAAGCGATGCTGTGCGGCATCCGCTTGAAAAATTAGGCGCGGCAACGCGTGCCGAACTATTAGAATTGGCGCGCGCTGCAAATCCGCTCGCTTTGCGTTGGGGTCGCTAGTCAGTATGAACAAACCGCTATCAATCGGCGTGGTGGGAGTGGGCAAGATTGCTCGCGATCAACATTTGCCGGCTATCGCCGCGCTCGATGGCTACACGCTGGTCGCGTGCGCGAGCCCGAATTCGAAAGTCGACGGCGTGCGCAACTACACCAGCATCGAAGCCATGCTCGACGCCGAGCCGGCGCTCGATGCGGTCTCGCTGTGCGCGACGCCGCAAGTGCGTTTCGACCAGGCGCGCGCCGCGCTTGCCGCGGGCAAACATGTCATGCTCGAAAAGCCGCCGGGCGCCAGCCTGGGCGAAATCGCGGTGCTCAGCGATCTCGCGGCGGCCGCCGGGCGCACGTTGTTTGCGACCTGGCACTCGCGCCATGCGCCGGCGGTGGAAGTTGCGCGGGCATGGTTGGCCGACCATACCGTGCACGCGGTCGAGGTGCGGTGGAAAGAAGATGTGCGTCGCTGGCATCCGGGGCAGCAATGGATTTGGCAACCCGGCGGGCTCGGCGTGTTCGACCCGGGCATCAATGCGCTGTCCATTGTCACGCGGATTTTGCCGAGCGAGATTTTTCTGCGCAGCGCGACGCTTTGGGTGCCGGCAAACAAGCAGGCACCTATTGCCGCAGACTTGAAATTCGTCGACGAGCGCGGCGTTGCCATGGTCAACGCGGTATTCGACTGGCGCCACGGGCCCGTCGAACAATGGGAAATTCGTGTCGAGTGCAGTGGCGGCATGCTGCACCTGTCCGAAGGCGGAAAGCGCCTGAGCCTGGCCGGCCTTGCGGTGGAGCTTGGCCCGGAGCGCGAGTATCCGTCGCTGTATGAACGATTTCACGAGTTGATACGCAACGGTCAGCAAGACGTCGATATCCGACCGTTGCGGCATGTTGCCGACGCGTTTTTGCTCGGCGATCGGCAGGAGGTCGCAGCATTTCTGGATTGAGCGTTTCACCGAGTTGGCCCAACGGGTCCAACTTACGCGTTATATAAAACAGGTCGATAACGGCCACACCAAGGAGACGACAAATGAACAACAAGCTTCGACGCCTTACCCTTTCCACCATCGCAAGTGCGCTACTGGCAGTGCCGTTCATGGCACAACTTTCGGCACAGGCCGCCGAGCCGTTGAAAATCGGTTTCCTGGTGAAGATGCCCGAGCAGGCATGGTTCATCAACGAGGAAAAGGGGGCAACCGCTCTAGGTCAGAAGGAAGGGTTTTCGGTCGTGAACATCGGCACGCCCGATGGCGAGAAAGTCCTTTCTGCAATCGATAACCTCGGCGCTCAAGGCGCCAAAGGCTTCGTGATCTGCGCGCCCGACGTGCGTCTCGGACCCGCTATCCAGGCTCGTGCGAAGCGCTATGGCATGAAGTTCGTCACGGTCGACGACCAGTTGGTCGATTCCAGCGGCAAACCGCTGGCCAACGTGCCGCACTTGGGGATGTCCGCGTACAAGATCGGCAACCAAGTGGGACAATCGATTGCCGACGAGATGAAGCGTCGTGGCTGGAAACCGGAGGAAGTGGGCGCGCTGCAAATTACCGACTACGAACTGCCGACTGCAAAGCTGCGTACCGACGGTGCGACGGCCACGCTTTTGACCAACGGTTTCAAAAAGGAAAACATCTTTAACGCACCGCAGAAGACCACGGACGACGAAGGTGGCTTCAATGCCGTGTCGCCGGTTCTATCGCAGCACCCCAACATCAAGAAGTGGGTGATCTACGCGCTTAATGAAGAAAGCGTGCTCGGAGCGGTCCGCGCCACGGAACAGTTGCATATTGCCGCGCAGGACGTGATTGGCGTGGGTATCAACGGTGCCGGTGAAGCCTTCGCCGAGTTCCAGAAAAAAGAGCCGACCGGTTTCTACGGCACCATCGCGGTGAGTTCGACCAACCACGGCAAGCAGAGCACCGAAAACCTCGTCGACTGGATCAGGGATGGCAAGCAGCCGCCCGCCGATACGCAAACCACGGGCAAGCTGATGGTGCGCGGAAACTGGGTGGAATTGCGCCAGGAACTCGGTATTTGATGGCATGAGCGAGACGAACGCGATGAACCTCACAAGTGGAACCGAGGTGTCCGGCGCTGCGCAGGCGCATGACACGACTGCGGATGCGTATCTGCAACTCGACGCCATCTCGGTGCGCTTTCCCGGCGTTCTCGCGCTCGATAGCGTCTCGTTCGGTGTGCGACGCGGCGAGGTTCACGGACTGATGGGCGAAAACGGCGCGGGCAAATCGACGCTGCTCAAAGTGCTGTCGGGCGTGAACCAACCCGAATCGGGATCGTTGCTGCTCAAAGGGGTCGAGCACAAATTCGCGACCACCAAAGCGGCGATCGAAGCCGGTATCGCGATCATCTATCAGGAGCTGCATCTGGTGCCCGAGTTGACGGTGGCCGAAAACCTGATGCTCGGGCAACTGCCGAACCGCTTCGGCTTGCTCGATGAGAAAGCACTGGTTGCCCGTGCGATAGACACACTGGACCGGCTCGGCGAAAAGATCGACCCCGCCACGCAAGTCAAGAATCTGTCGCTTGGGCAGCGGCAAATGATCGAGATTGGCAAGGCGCTGATGCGCGACGCGCGCGTGATCGCTTTTGACGAGCCGACCAGCTCGCTGTCGTCGCGCGAAGCCGAGCAGTTGTTCAAGATCATTCGTGCGTTGCAGGCGCAAGGGCGCGCGATTATCTATGTGACGCATCGGATGGACGAGGTGTATGAGCTGTGCGACCGCGTTACGGTATTTCGTGACGGGCGCTGTATCAAGACCTTCGAATCGGTCGGCGATCTCGGACGCGACGAACTGATCAGCTGCATGGTGGGCCGATCGATTGCCGATGTGTATGGCTACCGCCCTCGCGAGATCGGGGCGACACAGCTTGAAGTCAAGGCGTTGATGGGACCGGGCTTGTCCGCGCCGGTTTCGTTCAGCGCGAGGAAGGGCGAAATCGTAGGCTTCTTCGGCCTGGTAGGCGCGGGGCGCTCCGAGCTGATGAAGCTGATCTACGGTGCGGTGCGGCCTAGTGGCGGACACGTGGAGCTCAACGGCGTTCCGGTTCAGTTCGCAACGCCGCGCGACGCCGTGCGCGCGGGGGTCGCATTGTGCCCGGAGGACCGCAAGCGGGAAGGTATTGTGGCGATCGCCTCGGTCGCCGACAACCTGAACATTAGCGCCAGGCGGCACTTCAGCCTGGCGGGTTTCGTGCTCAACGCGCGCCGTGAGCGCGAGTTGGCGGCCGATTATATCGACAAGCTTTCGATCAAGACGCGCAATGCCGAAACACCGATAGGCACGCTCTCGGGAGGTAACCAGCAGAAGGTCATCCTCTCGCGCTGGCTTGCCGAGCGCATCGACGTGTTCTTGATGGACGAGCCGACGCGCGGCATCGACGTCGGCGCGCGAGCCGAGATCTATGGCCTGTTGTACGACCTGGCGGAGGCGGGCCGCACGATCATCGTGGTGTCGAGCGATCTCTCCGAGGTCATAGGCGTGGCCGACCGCGTGTTGGTAATGAAGGAAGGGCGCCTTGTCGGCGACCTGCCGAAGGCGCAGGCCACACCAGACCAGTTAATCAAGCTGGCGCTGCCGCATTGAGTAGCCGAGTGAGTATCGAGGCGCAACCGTATGCCGATGGGCACACGAACGGATGAAGAAAGAGATTATGCAAAAACTTAGCACGCCGTCGGCCAATGCGCCGGCCACCCCTAACGCCGGAGCCCGCCGCGCGGCTGCACGCGGGCGCGCCGCGAGAACTTGGGAGCTGATCAACAAATCGGGCATCGTGGTGGTGTTCCTGATCCTGTTCGCTGCCCTCTCGTTAAGCGTTCCGGAGTTTCTCAGCACACGCAATATTCAAGGCCTGCTGCTCTCGGTTACGCTGATCGGATCGATTTCCGTGACCATGATGTTCGTGCTGGCGTTGGGGGAAGTCGACCTGTCGGTTGCCTCGATTGTGGCGTTCGCGGGTGTCGTCGCGTCGACCGTCATCACGACGACGCATAGCGTGACGCTTGGCATCATAGCCGGCGTGCTTGCGGGCGGCGCGGTCGGACTGGTCAACGGCGTGCTGATCGCACGCTTCAAGGTCAACTCGTTGATCGTTACGCTGGCCATGATGGAAGTGGTGCGCGGCCTCGCTTACATCACCTCGAATGGCGATGCAGTGATGATCTCGGAGGAACGCTTTTTCGATCTCGGCGGCGGGTCGTTTCTGGGCATCAGCTTCCCGATCTGGTCCAACATCGTTGGCTTCGTCGTGTTCGGGTTTCTGCTCAAGAAAACCGTATTCGGCAAGAACGTGCTTGCGGTGGGCGGTAACGGTGAAGCTGCGCTACTCGCGGGCTTGCCGGTCACACGCATCAAGATCACCGTGTTTGTGTTGCAGGGACTGGTCACGGGCTTTGCCGGCGTGATGCTGGCTTCGCGCATGAGCCTTGGCGACCCGAAGACTTCGGTTGGCTTGGAGCTTGGCGTGATCAGTGCGTGCGTGCTCGGAGGCGTGTCGTTGACCGGCGGGGTCGCGACCATATCCGGCGTGCTCGTCGGTGTGCTGCTGATGGGCTCGGTGCAAGACGCGATGAGCCTGGTCAATGTACCGACGTTCTATCAGTACCTGATCCGCGGCGGCATCTTGTTGCTTGCCGTACTGTTTGACCAATTCCGCCGCAGCAAGCGTGTGCACTAATTCGTCTGACGCAGAGCCATTTAAAGCCACTACGCGCATGAACATCTTGACTATCGATACGGGCACGACTAACACACGAGTGACCGTGTGGCGCGGCAATGCGCCGCTCGGTCATGCGAGTCGCGAGATCGGCGTGCGCGATACCGCGATCACCGGCACCACCGCGCGCTTGATTGCCGGGATTCGCGATACCGTGCAGGCGGCTCTGGCGGAAGTCGGACTCACGCTGAACGCCGTGGATTGCGTCCTCGCTTCCGGCATGATTACCTCCAACCTTGGTTTGTGCGAGCTACCCCATCTTGTTGCTCCGGCCGGCCGGGAAGCACTGGCGCAAGGCATGGCGCGCGTATCGATTGCCGAGCTATGTCCACAGGACATCTGGTTCGTGCCCGGGGTGCGTAATCCGGTGGAGGACGTGGGGTTGCACAACTGCGAGGCGATGGACATGATGCGCGGCGAGGAGACCGAGACGATCGCGTTGATCGATCGTCTGGCATTGCGCGAACCCGCAGTGGTCATGTTGCCCGGGTCGCACTCCAAATTCGTTCATGTGGATGGCGCGCAGCATATCGCGGGTTGCATCACGACGATTGCCGGAGAGTTGCTCGATGTCATCACGCACCACACGTTGTTGACCGATACCCTGAGCGGGGAGTTTGCCGATACGCTAGACCCGGACATGCTGCTTGCGGGCGCGGAGTCAGCGGTTCGAGTGGGTCTGGCGCGCGCGTGCTTTACGGTCCGTATTCTCGATCGGTTCACGAGTCACGAACGCAACGCCCGTGCCAATTATCTGTTGGGTGCGGTGCTGGGTTCAGATCTCGTCACGTTAAAAAATAGTAGTGCTATTCATATCGAGAAGAATACGCAGTTCGTGATCGCCGGAAAACCTTTGTTGCGCGAAGCACTGGCGATTCTGGCACGCGCCGACGAATTTTTTTCGGGTGCCGTCATTGTGACGTCGGACGAGCAGCAGGCCAATCTGGCGGGGTTCGGCGCGATGTGCATTGCGAGGGCGCGGGGATTGATCCAGTAGAACGAATACGTGCCGGACGGACCTTTTTTTGACGTGGCCGTCCGCGATTCAAGAATACATTTTGGTGCGCTGCCCGCAAGCGGGCGTAGCGGACTTCAGGGAAAACGAATGGTATCGGTGCAACCACTGCTGAAGCGGCGTCATGATCTGAGCGAGTGCATCGTGTGGGACGATGCGCTCGGCGTGTTGTGGTGGACCGACATTTTTGCGGCGACATTATGGCAGTACGATCCGACGCGCAACAGCGAGCGCAGCTGGACTTTACCGTCGGCGTTGGGTTCCTTCGCTTTGACCGCGACGCCTGGTGTGGTGCTGCTGGGGCTGCGCAAGGGGTTGGCGCGCTTTGACACGAATCGCGAAAAACTCGACGTGCTTGTACCCGTCGAGCCGGACCTCGCGCAGACTCGGATCAACGACGGCCGCTGCGATCGCGCCGGCAATTTCATCTTCGGCACCACCAACGATGGCGCACTCCATGTGCCTGGCGCATTCTATCGCTACACGCCACAAGGCCAATTAAGTCAACTCGATTTGCCGCCGGTCGCGATTGCCAACAGCCTGTGTTTCAGCCCCGACGGCGGCACGCTCTATTACGCCGACTCGCCCGCGCGATGCATCATGGCATGCGATTACGACTCGACCAACGGGCACGTGCGACGCTCGCGCGTGTTTGCCGAACTCGAACACGGCGTGCCCGACGGTTCGTGTGTGGATGCCGAGGGCTACGTGTGGAATGCAGTATGGGGTGACGGCTGTGTGATGCGTTACGCGCCCGATGGCAGTATCGACAAAGTTGTGAAGTTGCCGGCCCGGCAACCGAGCTGTGTCGCCTTCGGTGGCGCGGCGTTCGATACGCTGTATGTCACATCTGCGCATCGCGACATGCCGGACGATGAGCAAGACTCGGGGCTGGTCTACAGCGTGACCGGGCTCGGAGTGTGGGGTCTTCGGGAGTGCCGCTTCGATGCATAAAAGACTCGTACTCGCCAATGACAGCTTGCGCGCCGAGATCGTACCGGAGCTGGGCGGCGCGTTGGCGCGTCTCGATGCGATCGGCGCCGATGGAGTGCAACCGGTGCTGCGACCTCACGCGGCAGACGCCGGTGAGCACGACCCCAATCTGCTGGCGTGCTATCCGCTGCTGCCTTGGTCGAACCGTATCGGCGGCGGCAAATTCGTGTTCGCGGGACGGACCGTGGAAGTCCCGCGCACCTGCGCTGCCGAAACGCTGCCGATCCATGGACATGGCTGGCGAGCACCGTGGCAACTCATGGAACAAGATCAAAGCCTGGTGTCGCTGTCGTACTCGCATGAGGACGGGAAGCCGTACCGTTACCGCGCACAGCTTGACTATCGACTGACCGGTGAACAATTGTCGGTCACGCTTGCCGTCGAGAATCTGGGCGCGACGCTCCCCTTTGGGATGGGCTTGCACCCATTTTTTCCACGCAACTCGCGCACGCGTCTTTATGCACCCGCGCAGTATTGGTGGGAATCCGGTCCTGATCATCTGCCAGTCGCTCAAGCCTCGCTGCCCGGCGCGGTCGATTTTGGCACGTTGCGTGGCATGCCCGATGGTGTCGACCACGCGTTTGGCGGATGGGCGGGTCTTGCACGCATCGACGGCGGCCCATTCACTCCTTCGGTGACGCTCGAGTCCGATACCGATCACTACGTGCTTTACACGCCGGCGGGACAGTCGTTTTTTTGTTTCGAGCCCGTGGATCACCCCATCAACGCGTGCAATCTGCCCGGAGAAGCCGCGCAGCATGGGCTGACGGTGTTGAGCGAAGGCGAAACGCTGACACGCAATTTTCACTTCGTCGTTTCGGCCCAGGGTGCGCCATGAGACTCGCGGGCAAGGTCGCCGTGATCACCGGTGCGGCCCAAGGCATAGGCGCCGCTACTGCGCGCTTGTTCGCCGAGCAGGGCGCGTGCGTGGTGCTCAACGATAGCCGGTGCGACGAGCGAGCCTACGCGTTGCAGGCCGAAATCGGCGCCGATCGAGCGCTGTGTTTCGAGGCCGATGTCAGCGACCGTGCTGCAGTCGGCCGTCTGGTCGACGCCACGCTGGCACGATTCGGTGCGCTCGATGTTCTCGTCAATAACGCCGGCGTGAACGTGTTCGGCGATCCGCTCACGCTTGCCGAAACGGACTGGCGGCGTTGCATGGACGTCGATCTCGATGGCGCGTGGCATTGCTGCCAGGCCGCGCTACCCGCGATGTTGGCGCGCGGTGCCGGTAGCATCGTCAACATCGCATCGGTCCATGGTCACAAGATCATTCCGGGGGCGTTTCCGTATCCGGTAGCCAAGCACGCCGTGATCGGGCTGACGCGCGCATTGGGTATTCAGTATGCGGCGCAGGGAGTACGCGTGAATTCGATCTCGCCGGGGCTGATTCTCACGCCGGCCGCCGAAGCGAATTTTTTGCGCGGGGCCGACCCTGAGGGCGAACGACGCCGGCAAGCCGATTTACTGCCGTGCAAACGCATAGGCGAGCCGATCGAAGTCGCATACACGGCCTTGTTCCTGGCTAGCGACGAAGCGCGTTTCATTAACGCCACCGACATTCTGATCGACGGCGGTCGGTCGCAGCTTTACCACGAATGAGCGAAGACAAAACGAATACGAAGCAGCACGAACGAAAGAAAACAATCAAGGACTTCCATGACCTGGCCAACCCGCTTGCCGCTTATCGCTATTCTGCGTGGCATCACCCCTGATGAAGTCATTGTCCATGTTGCGAAGTTGATCGAGGTTGGCTTCGACGCGATCGAGGTGCCGCTCAATTCTCCGAATAGCCTGATCAGCATTGAACGCCTGGTGAGCGAGTTCGGCACGCAGGCCTGCATCGGCGCCGGGACGGTGCTCGACGTCGAGGCGGTGGATCGGTTGGCGGCGCTGAAATGCCGTCTGATCGTAACGCCGAATACCGACCCCGCAGTGGTTAGGCGTGCGCGTGGGCACGACATGTTGTGCGCTATCGGGTGCGCCACGCCGAGCGAGGCGTTTGCCGCGATCCGCGCGGGCGCGCAAGCGATCAAGATTTTTCCAGCGGGTATTTTTGGGCCCGCCTATATCCGTGCCCTCAAGGCCGTCCTGCCGCCCGATTTGCCGGTGTTCGCCGTGGGCGGCATCACGCCGGGGACCTTAGCCGATTATTTGGCGGCCGGATGTGTCGGCGCAGGGCTCGGCGGCGATTTATACCAGCCCGGCCAGCCGGTGTCGCGTACCGAGCAGCAAGCGCATGCGTTCATCGAAGCTTATCGTAGCGCAGTGAAGGTCAAGCAGTAAAGGCGTGAGGGCTTTCGGCGGCTCATAAGGCCGTTCGCGAAGTCGCATTTGAAACGCTTGAGAAGGGCGCCAACAAGGCGGCCATTGTTATTCGTTTATTCAGAATCATTGCAAGGACAGGATGAAAATCACCCATATCACAACGTACCGTCTGCCGCCGCGCTGGGCATTCGTGAAGATCGAAACAGATGAAGGCATCACAGGCTGGGGAGAAGCGGTGATCGAGGGGCGTGCCCGGACTGTCGAGGCGGCGGTGCTGGAGTGTGCGCAGGATCTGATCGGCAAGGATCCGAGCCGGATCAACGATCTGTGGCAAACGATGTACCGCACGGGGTTTTACCGCGGTGGCGCGATTTTGATGAGTGCCATTGCCGGCATCGACCAGGCCTTGTGGGACATCAAGGGCAAGGCCTTGGGTGTGCCCGTGCACCAACTGCTCGGCGGGTTGGTGCGCGACCAGATGAAAACCTACAGTTGGGTGGGAGGAGACAGGCCCGCCGATATCATTCGCGACATTCGCGCGCGTGTCGAGTTGGGTTTTGACACCTTCAAGCTCAACGGCTGCGAGGAAATGGGCATGATCGATTCGAGCCGTTCCGTTGACGCAGCCGTTGCCAAGGTTGCGGAAATCCGCGCGGCGTTCGGTGACCGGATCGAGTTCGGCCTGGACTTTCACGGGCGCGTGTCTGCGCCCATGGCGAAGGTACTGATCAAGGAGCTGGAGCCGTACCGTCCGCTGTTTATCGAAGAGCCTGTGCTGCCGGAGCAGTCGGAACACTATGCGCGGCTCGCGGCGCAAACGCATATTCCACTTGCCGCGGGCGAACGCATGTACAGCCGCTTTGAATTCAAGCGCGTGCTGGAAGCGGGTGGACTGGCGATTCTGCAGCCCGATTTGTCACATGCGGGTGGCATTACCGAGTGCGTAAAAATTGCGGCCATGGCCGAAACCTATGACGTGGCGCTGGCGCCGCATTGTCCGCTGGGACCCCTTGCACTTGCTGCGTGCCTGCATGTGGACTTCGTCTCCTGGAACGCCTTTATCCAGGAACAAAGTATGGGCATCCACTACAACCAGGGCGGCGAGGTGCTGGACTATGTGTTGAACAAGGAAGACTTTGCGCTGGACGGTGGTTATATCGCGCCATTCACCAAGCCGGGACTGGGCGTCGAAATCGACGAAGCACTCGTGATCGAACGCAGCCGCAATGCACCCGACTGGCGCAATCCTGTGTGGCGGCATCGCGATGGCAGCGTAGCGGAGTGGTAGAAGTGCATGGATAGAGGCGAGGTTGGCCGGCTTCTACTCAATATCGCAGGACGGGACGCAGCAAGCCCATTTTTTTGACACACGAAATTTCGTAACGCGCAGTTCGGGACAACCAGGAGGGTGCGATTAAATTAATTAACCTTTACATAAACATTAATTAAGTATACCTAAATAAATAAATTAAAATTCTGGAGCGGAGAAGACGATGAAGAAAACTTTACTTGCAGCGGCGCTGATGAGCGCGGGCGCCTGTGCGTACGCGCAGAGCAGCGTCACGCTTTACGGCCGGCTGGACAACGGCATTGAGTACATGTCGGGTGTGCCCACGGGTCCTAACACCGCCCAATCGCGGGTTCGGGTCGAAAGCGGGGATTGGGGCACCAGCCTGTTCGGCATGAAAGGTGCCGAAGACATCGGCGGCGGCACCAAAGTGACATTTCACTTGGAGGATGGGCTGAATACCGTGAATGGCGCGAGCGCCGGACCGACAGGCACCGCCTTCAGCCGATATGCCGACGTCGGTCTTACCAACGACACCTACGGTACGCTGTTGTTGGGCAAGGAGCTTTGGATTTCGAATATGGACTGGGACTTCGATCCATTGGGCCAGTCGAACTGGTCGTCAGCCTCGCTCGTGGGCGGCCGAAACTGGGTCGGCTCGCAAAACGACATCACGTATCAGACACCGACGGTGGGTGGGTTTAACGCGGTTGGGGTATACGGGCTAAGCAACTCGACCAACTTCAACGGCAACACCACGGCGGGTACGCAAAATGGGCGACGTGACGGTTTTGCCGTGACCTATACCTCGCAACTGTTTCAAGTGCGTGGGATTTATGACGAAATCCGCGACAGCACGGGCGGTTTCACCGATGTGTACGCAGCTTCGCGCGAATACTTCGCGGGCTTGAACGTGTTTCTCGGCCCAGTCACGCTGCAAGCGGCGTATCAGGGCTCGCATGCACCGCAGGCTGCTGTGGGTGCACCCTCGACCACCAACCTTGAGTGGGGCGGCGCGACCTATCGGGTCAATCCGGAGGTGGCCTTGATTGCAGCGGTCTATCACGTGAACGCCAACAACGGCGGCGGGGCGGCCACCATGTATACGCTCTCGGGCACGTACAGTCTGTCCAAGCGCACCTTGATTGCCCTGGAAGCCGCGACTTTGCACAATAGCAAGAACGGTGCGTTCGGGCTGAACGCGAACGAGCCGGGTAGCGGCGACGCGCCGCTGGCCGGCCATGGTCAGTCGGGCGTGTTCCTCGACCTGCAGCACGAGTTCTAAGTCGACAGTCCTGGTCTTTCTGCAAGGGCCCGCCGTCATGCTTCAATCGACTGGCGGGAAATCCAGCGTCGTCTAGCGCACCGAATTGTCCAGCGTCCGCATGAAGACAGGAAGATCGGTCGTCGGCGGCTTGGCCGGTACCTGGAAAAACATGTCGGCGACCCAGCCGCGGTGATAGCTCGCATGGTTGACCATATGCAGGAATATTGCGCCGCGCGACATGACCGCTTGCTCGCCCGATATGAATTTGAATGGCACGGCTTCGTCCAGCGTGAGGTCGGACTGCTTTGCGCTCCAGTCGATGACCCAGTCATTCATGATCTGCTGTGCTTGCCACAGATCGGCCAGTTTCGGATGAAGCAAAAGGTTGCGTGCGTTAAAACCATGCTCGCGCCCCTCGAGATGCGCTTGCCAGATGAGATCGACTACGTAATTGTGGTTCAGGGTGCCGATTATCGTCTTGAACAGCGTCTGTCGCGGTCTATCCCATTCGACCTCGGGAAGCTCTGCCACAGCGTCGAACGTCAGTTGATCCGCCCATGCTTTGTACTGGGAAAGCATGAGAGCGGTGCGTGTATTGATCATCTTGCGTATCTCCGGTTGATAACAGTTAAGCGGTGCCTGCAGGACCGCGATTCAAAGCTTCGCCCGGTGCAATCGCAACGCGTTCGCGGCGACGCAAGCCCGGCTCAAACTCATTGATGGATATGTTCTTCAAGCTATTTGGGGTTCGGTTAGCTGCCTTTCGATCCGCCGTGCTTGCTCTGCCGCATGGGCTTTTATCAGCGATGCCAATCGCTGCACCGTATCCGAGCGGGGCCGCCTGATCGGGAAGACCAGGCCGTACCGCAGTTGCAGCGCGGGACGAAAACGCCGGATCACCAGGTTCTCACGACTGGCGGACTGGGCGACGAAAGGGTCGGCGATCGTAAGACCCAGCCCATGTGCCGCTAATTGACAGCCGACCAACCCATTCGTCGCTTCGAAACGGATATTCGGTTCGACCCCGGCGTTGCTGAACAATTCGTCGATCTGCTGTCGAATGATCGACCTTGAATGCGCGACGATCAACTCAATATCGAACAAGTGTTCCAATTCGATGACTGCATGCCGCGCGAGCGGATGATCCTTATGCATCACGGCCACCGCGTCGATGCGCAGGAACTCTTCGGTCTCGAAAGCGGGATGGAGCAGCGGTAATACCGTTAGCGCCAGATCGAAGTTTTCGTCGCCCACCCACTGTTCGATATCGCGTCGCACCCGGGTTTGCAAGGTCGCGGAAAACGTGGGGGATTCGCGCGCCATCACGGCGAGCGTACCGCCGATCAGGACCTCGGTGACGTACGGCGCGACCAGGATGCTGACATGGTTACTCCGGGAACGGCGGATTTGAGCGGCGAACCGGCCCAACGCGTCATGGCTTTCCAGTGTGCGCTCGGCTTGGCGGTAGAACGCGAGGCCCTGCTCGGTCAACGTCAAGCGCTGAGCGCGACGCGTGAACAAGAGAAAGCCGAGTTCCCGTTCCAGCGCTGTCAACAAGCGGCCGACCTGAGGTTGCGTTCTCGACATTTTTTCTGCCGCCGCGGATATGCTGCCGCCCTGTACGAAAGCGCGAAGGGCTTCCAAGCCGCGTTGACTGGGCATCGTCTCTCCCGAGTTTTAGTATGCGCAAACCGCATGATAAACGACAGCATTCGCATTTGACACATGGATTGTGATCACCAATACTCAGCGTGCCCGACGAAACCACGTGAGCCGACAAGGTCGGTGCGGACCGTGCCCGAAGGCAAACGGGGGAGACCAATGCTGAATACAGAAACAATGGATGCGGCCTGGGTGGTACAGCCGAAGCGTTATCTGGAAGAGCGCGCGGTGCCGTGGCGTTTGCCGGCCAAGCCGCAATCGCGTTATCTGACGATGCGTGACGGATGCCGCCTGGCAATTGACATCTATGTGCCCCAGCCGGTCGACGCGAGCGCACCGGTATCGCGGTTTCCTACGATCCTGTTCTTCACACCTTATTACCGTCGATTCAAGCTGCGCGAGGGGGCTACGGGCGAAAACAATCCCAACACCGGCAAGTTCAGGGATTTCTTCGTGCCGCGCGGCTATGCGATGGTTGTGATCGATGTGCGTGGCACGGGCGCCAGTCATGGCACCCGGGACAGCTTCCGCTCGCCGAAGGAACGCGACGACAGCTACGAGGTTGCCGACTGGGTAGCCCGTCAAAGCTGGTCGAACGGTATCTGCGGCGCGACGGGAATCTCCTATTTGGGAGCGGCGGCGACTTTCCTCGCCAGCACCGGGCATCCCGCCGTAAAGGCGATCGCGCCCATATCGGGGGTCTGGGATAACTACACCGACCACTTCTATCCCGGCGGAATTCATCTCAACAAGCAGACCCAGGATTACGGCGATCTGATGCTGGCGCTTGACCACGACCGCCGCGACCTGCTTGCACAGTACTCCTATTTTTCAAATCAGGATTTCGAGGGCCCGCAGCCGGTCGACGATGATCCGACGGGCGCCGCGGTACGCGAGGCGGTTCATCAACACCTGGGCAATATTCGCGCTGTCGATTTTTTTTCGGAGTTTCAGTTCCGGGAAGAGGGCTTGCCCTACGATGCCTCGTTTAGCTCCGCTTCGTTCAGCCCATACGCGGTGTCCGGCAAGATAGCGCCCGATGTCGCGATACTTTCCATTACCGGCTGGATGGACGGCGCAGGCTTTACAAACAGCGCCATCGCGCGGTTCCTGGCCCTGCAAGACAATCCAAGCTATCTGATGATCGGCCCCTGGGACCACGGCGGCCGCGTCGACGTGTCCCCGTGGCGAGACGTCGAGCAGGGCGATACATCGCTGATTTTCGGCGAGATACTGCGGTTCTTCGACCATTACTTGCTGGGCTACGCCACCGGATTCGAAGTCGAAGAACCGGTGCATTACTACTCGATTCATGCACAGAAATGGAGGGCATCCGGTAGCTGGCCGCCAGCGAATGTTCCGGCTGAGTTTTATCTCGGCGACGCGGGGCGGCTCGACGCCGCCGCGGGCGCGCCCGGCGCGGATCAGTACCAAGTCGACTTTTCGCTCGGCACGGGAACATCGAGCCGATACGAGCGCATGACCGCGGGAGATCCTCGCACGTATTACCCCGACTGGCAGGGGCGCACGGCTGCCATGTTGAGCTTTACGTCGCGCCCGCTGGATGCGCCCGCCGAGTTGGTCGGGCACGCTCAGGCTGACCTTTGGCTCATGTCGAGCGAGCCCGACGCAGCGCTGCTGGTTTATCTGACCGAAGTCGAGGCGGACGGAACCGAACGCTACGTGACCGAGGGCCTATTGCGCGCGATGCATCGGCGCGAAGCGCCAGTACCGGCAGGTTATGGCAGTTCGTGGCTCTTCCGCACCTTCCACCGTGGCGATCTCGAGTTGATGACACCGGGCAAAGCCGAATTGATTCGGATTCCGTTGTTACCGACCGCCTGGCAGTTCGCGGCCGGCAGCCGGATCCGACTGTCAATAACAGGTTCGGATGTCGACCATTGTGTGCAAGTGCCGCACGGTCGACCGCCCAGGCTTGCCGTTCTTCACGGTACCGGTCACACATCGCGCCTGACGTTGCCCGTGGCCTTGCCCGGCAAGTCGGCTTGAGATGCCCTTACACAATCGAAGGGCTGTATGTCCAACCGGACAGGCTGCTGCGTTGCATGTATCGCAGTAGGCATCATAGGGTTCTGAACTGAAAGACGGGGAATATAACGTGCCTACAATATCGCGTCGCGATCTGCTTTGCGGTGCCGCCGCCACGATCCTGCTACCCCGGTTTGCACTCGCGCAAACCGGCTCGTTGGTGGTCGGGACGTGGGGCGGAGACTTTGGAACACTGCTGCGAGAAAACGTCGATGTACCGTTGATGGCACCCCAAGGTATCGATGTTGTGCAAGCTGTGTCGGGGCCCACCCAGCGGCGCATGAAACTGATCGCCGAGCGCCAGAGCAGCCGCGGAAGTATGGATGTCGCTTGTCTTGCGGACTTCGACATGTACGCGGCCTCGCAAAGTGGCGCGCTTGAGGCCATCACGCAAGACAACGTTCCGCGCATGGCCAACGTACTGCCTTTCCTGAAGACGTCGTACTCAATTCCGCACATCTATTCCGCCCATGTGATCATCTACAACACCGAGAAGATCAAGGTGGCGCCGAAATCCTTTGCCGATCTCTGGGATCCGAAATACCGGGGCAAGGTGGCGCTGGTCGACACCTTATTCACCACCAACACCGTTGTCGCCGCGATTGTCGGTGGCGGCTCGCCCACGAACATCGCGCCGGCGCAAGCAAAGCTGCGCGAGTTGCGCGACCTGGGCACCCGCGTGCTGCCGTCGGTCGAGGCGCTGGGCGTGGAGTTGAAATCCGGCGAGACATGGCTGACCATCATTGCCGCCGCCAGAGGTTTCATGTGGCGTCAAGGGGGCTTGCCCGTAGCCTTTTCGGTCCCGTCCGAGGGCGGATTCCCGGCGACTTACGAGGGCGGCGTGCCGAAGAACGCTCGCCACAAGACGCTCGGATTCAAATATCTCGATGCCATGCTCGAGCCGAGGGCTCAATTGGCGTTCGCATCGAAAATGGGCTACTTGCCCTGTGTCAGCGATGCCAAGCTGCCACCGGACCTGGAAAAGCAAATTGGTTTCACCGACGCGGAAAAGGACCGGATGCTAAAAATAGACCTTGGCTATTTGACCAAGCGTCAGTCCGAGATACTCGATACCTGGACCAAGGCTTTCAGGAGTTAGTACGCGAATATGATAAGCATTACGATATTATCGGCTCGTAGAGTGCCTCGCTTCTTTGTCGGATCAGGCCGGTCCGGCTGGAGCAACCGGCTATTCGGCATGCCGATGGCGGTGCCTTTTTGACAAATTCCGTGCAGTTTCGAAAGAACCCAAAAGCCGCGGCGCTTATAATTTTTCCACTTTGCCTGGAGCGATCCGTCGCGTTTTTCATCGCGAATACGCGCTATCGTAATCGGATCTGCCTACCTGGCTTACGTGGTTCCAATCCCGCCGCCCGTACCTGCCGGGCGGCAGAGCGCCGAGGAGAAACACATGTCTACCGATCAAGAAGTCCTACCACCGCTGCCTCCCTTCACACGCGAGACTGCAATCCAGAAGGTCCGCCTGGCCGAGGATGGCTGGAACAGCCGCGATCCGGCAAGGGTTTCACGTGCGTACTCGCTCGATACGAAGTGGCGCAATCGGGCGGAATTTGCAAACAACCGGGACGAGGCGCGTGCGTTCCTAGAACGCAAATGGAAAAGAGAACTCGACTATCGCTTGATCAAGGAGCTATGGGCCTTCGACGGCAACCGCATCGCGGTGCGCTTTGCCTATGAAAGCCATGACGATTCCGGCAACTGGTCCCGGTCCTACGGCAACGAGAACTGGGAGTTCGGCCCGGATGGACTGATGCATCATCGCTATGCGAGCATCAACGATATGCCGATCAAGGAGGCCGAGCGTAAATTCCATTGGCCGCTAGGCCGTCGACCCGACGACCACCCGGGTCTGAGCGACCTGGGATTGTGATCTCGCCTGCAATTTTGCATTCGCGCCTTTAAGGGCCGCACAATTTCCGCGGCTATGTGTGCATCGACATGCGCACATAGCCGTGGAAATTGTGCGCAGAGCGTTTAGCAGCCGCCCTTGTCGTGGCAAAACCGAATATCTCCGTACCATGCGTGCGCAGTTGAATTGGTGTTGTCCGAATCGGTCAGCACTCCATACGCCAACAGCTTGCCGGGTTTTTCGTGGAAGACGTTTTGGAAATCGTCGGCTACGTTTCGGTCGAAGCTCTGCCATTGTCCCAATGAGGCATCGCCGCCGGCCGCCACAATCATCTGGATTCGGTCGGTATGCGGATTGGGAATAACATTGCCGACCGGCGCCGTGGTGGACCAGATATACATCAGCGTGGCATATGGCAGATCTTCGCCACTGACCGACTTGGCCAGGCGCGCGGCGGTGCGGTCGCCGAACGGCAACTGACTTTTATCGCCGTCGAAAATCAAAACCAGCCGTGCCGGAGCGTCCTCCAGAGCTGCCACACTATTGTCGGCTTTGGGAACCGGATGATCGACCTTCCAGCGCCAACTGAGCCAAGGCATTTGCGCGAGATCGAAATTTCCATCGTGCATCAGCGCCGAGGCCGAGCCGACGGAGTCGGCTTGGACTACCGTCGCACCGGAAACGGAAACCAATTTATATTGAGTCGACAGTTTGCCCTTTGCTACGGGCAAATTCTTCCAACCCGCCGGCAAATCGGGACCCGGCGACGACGCCGAAAAAAAAGGGCTGGGCGCGTCCGCAGGCGCGGCGGGTGGCCCGCTTTGCGCGTGCGCGGGGCTGGTGGCAATCAACATGACACCCAACCACAGGATGCCGGAGCTAACCAAAGCGCGGGGCATTACGTTCTCCTCGGGAGGGAAAGGGGTGCCGCAAATAACTGTTGCGGCAGGACGCATAGGGCCTTGTCGGGGCGGGCACGACGGGCACCGGACTGTGATTATTGTAGTCAATTAAACTGGCCGGCGGCTCGTGATTAATAAGGGTTAACCCTTGAGCCTGGATTCAGTTGTCATACTCTGTCCTTACACTTCGACTTGAGATTTTTTGACTCATCTGCTGTACATTTCTTGTCAAGTGCGGCGATCGCATCCGTCGATCGGGTGTGAAATCTACTTGATCTGGAGCCACGATAGAGGTTTGCATATTGGAACCGAATTTAAAAGGACTGCAGGTTCAACGTGCCGGAAATTGACGGGTTGTTGGTAACGGGTTCTAAAGCGGTTAATAGCGCAGGAGGGTAGAGGTGGGCAACTACGGTTGAAGTAAAGGCAACAGGCTGTGGCAAGTTTATTTTATGGTTCCTGCGTTTGGCGTGTTGATGCACTTTCTATTTATAAGGAGAAGTAAAAATGAAATTAGCTAACGTGCTCAAAATGACTTGTACAGTTCTTGCAGTGGCCTTCGCATGTCAGGCGTACGCCCAGGCATCGGGCTCGGGCGCAGCCGATTCGACCGCCAGCCCTGCACCGTCGGCCAAGAAGACGGTCCGAACGGCGAACCATAGGCTGGCGCTGGCAGTGCGGCACGCGCTGAGCAGGACCAAAGGTCTCGATGTTGCGAGAGTCGTGGTCCTTGCCAGGAGCGGAAAGATATCGCTTACAGGATCGGTGTCGAGCCAGGATCAAGTCGACAAGGCTGCCGATGTCGCCAAGAACGTGCCCGGCGTGATCTCCGTCAACAACCAGCTGACCGCCGGGATCGTCAATCCGTAGCGTCACCGTCGCTGCCGATCCTGCTACGTAGTTCTCGCTGTGTAGCGCGCGCCGTATTGCCTTCGCGGTAAGGCCGTCGTCGTAGGTTCTTCCTCAAAGCGCCGGGCCGGCCGATATCGGCTAGCCCGGCGCACATCGCATGCACCCATCCGTCAAAATCGCAGCACCATACGCCTAATGTGTTTCAAGGCTGGTTTCCTGCTCGTGCTGAACTATATTTAGAGGCTGGGGCGCATCGATAAGGAATGCGCTCGCATCGCTTCAGCAGCGGTAGAGGGGTGAACATGCCTAGGCTTTACGCGCAAACCCGACTTTCCGTCGAGCCCGTAATCTTGATTTCGCAGGCAATCGACGCGGAACAGCGATGGCGGTGCCCGTCCCATATAGCGGACGCGCGCGCGCGGGCGGATGGCAATGTGACGGTCTCGCGGTGGACGCGAGACGACGTCAAGACCGTCGAAATCACGCCTCAGGTCGACAACGAATATCACACGATCGGCATCAATCTTAAATCCACGCGCGTGACGTTTTACCACTGCGGCCGGCCGCTGCACGATGGGTGTGTCATGCCAGGCGTGACACAGGTGACGAGCCCCGGCGATCCGGTCCGGGCATTGTTTTATATGCCGTGCGATGTACTGCATGTGTATGTGACGCAAGCGCTGCTGGCCGAGTGCTACGAGAGTGCGTTCAACGTCGCGCCCGCCGGCGACATTGTCATCGGCGATCCCTCGCTGATTCGTGACCCCGTAATCGAACGCCTGGCTCTCGCGCTCGCGAATGTGTCAGACGGCAGCGGCGCGTTCGGGCGTGTCTATACCGAGAGCGTCGGGCTCGCCATCGTCTCGCGCTTGCTTGCACGCGAATTCAACCGCGTCGGGCGTCCGCCTTCAGTGGCCGCCGTGGGTTTGCCCGCGTGGCAAGCCAAACGTGCGATCGATTACATCGACGCACATCTGACCGATTCGATCGGGCTGGCCGATATCGCGCAAAGCACGGGGCTCTCGCGTATGCACTTTGCCGCGCAGTTCCGTGCTGCCACGGGTTTGCGTCCTCATGAATTCGTCTTGCGGCGGCGCATCGAGCGTGCGCAAAGCCTGTTGCTCCAGTCCAGGCTAACCTCGCTGGATATCGCCTTGAGCACGGGCTTTCGTTCGCAAGCTCACTTCACGACCGTATTCAAGCGTCTGGTTGGAGAAACGCCCGCTCGCTGGCGGGCGATCGTTCGCGACAGATAAGTCCTCCCTCTATCCAGAGGCGCAAACACGCCCACTATTCGTCGATCAAGAAGCCGCCCCGACATGAGCACATCTCCCACAGAAAACGCGCGCTCACCTTGGCATCCCGGTGAATTGGAACTCCAGAAAGCGACTGGCGTTGCCCAGCGGATGGATGAAGTCGGGCGCCAAGTGATTCGCGACTCCATGCCCGATCAGCACCGCGCGTTTTACATGCAATTGCCGTTCGTGGTCCTTGGGGCCGTGGATGCGAATGGCGACGCATGGGCCACCTTGCTTGCGGGCAAGCCGGGGTTCCTGCAGGCACCCACTCAACACAGACTGAGCGTGACCGGCAAGCGCGATGCGCGTGATCCAGCCGCCAGCGGGTTCGATAACGGCGCGTCGGTCGGCTTGCTCGGCATAGAACTGAACACGCGACGGCGCAACCGTTTGAACGGCATCGTGCGCAATAGTAGCGAGGCGGGTTTTGACATCGAGGTTAGGCAGAGTTTCGGCAATTGCCCGCAATATATCCAGCTGCGCGATTTCGAATTTGTCCGCGACTCGGCAAGCGTGTCGAAGCAAGAACCCTTACGCCTGTCTGAGTTTTCGCAGCGGGCGCGGGCGATGCTTGCACAAGCGGACACGCTGTTTGTCGCTTCCTATGTGGATATCAGCGGGGAACCGCGGCAAGTCGACGTCTCGCATCGTGGCGGCAAGGCGGGCTTCGTGCGTGTGGACGACGACGGCGTTTTGACGATTCCGGAGTTTGCCGGGAATTCGTTTTTCGCAACGCTAGGCAATTTTGTCCTCAATCCCAAAGCAGGGCTAGTTTTCACCGATTTCGAAACGGGCGATTTGCTCCAGCTTTCGGGGGACGCCGAGGTCGTATTGCAGTCGCCGGAGATCGACGCGTTCCAGGCAGCGGAGCGCCTGTGGCGTTTCAAGCCGCGCCGTATCGTCTATCGTCCCGAGGCTTTGCCCCTGCATTGGACGTTCCAGCACGAAGGCTGGTCGCCCAACTCGCTGATGACCGGCGACTGGGCGCAGGTCGAAGAACGGCTGAAGGCGGCCGCATTGGCTGATTCGTGGCGCCCGTTCGAAGTTACCAAGATCGTCGACGAGAGTTCCTTGATTCGGTCTTTTTACCTCGAGCCGCAAGATGGAGCGGGTCGAGTCACTTACCAGGCAGGCCAGCACCTGCCGGTCCGTGTCACGCTGGCGCACTCCGATAGGCCCGTCATCCGGACCTATACGCTTTCGGCCAGTCCATCTGATGGCTACTACCGGATCAGCGTCAAGCGCGAGGGTACGGTATCTGCGTACCTCCATGACAACCTTCGCGTCGGCAATGTGATCGAGGCTCGAGCGCCTGCCGGACAGTTCACGGTCGACGCCTTGGAACGGCGACCTGCCGTTCTCTTGGCCGCCGGCGTCGGCGTGACGCCCATGCTCGCAATGCTGCGACACATCGTATATGAGGGGCTACGTACCCGGCGTGTGCGGCCGACCTGGTTCTTCCACTCGGCACACTCATTAGCCGAGCGCGCATTCGCAACCGAAATAAAAGAGTTGGCGCAGAGGGCGCAGGGCCGCGTGCGCCTTGTGCGATTGTTGACTGAATCATCGGGTGCGCTCGAGCAAAAAGACTATGACGTGGTGGGCCGGATCGACTTGAAACTGCTCAAACACCTGCTGACGTTCGACGATTACGACTTCTATCTATGCGGCCCGACCGCATTCATGCAGTCGATCTACGATGGCCTGCGCAATTTGAACATCGCGGATGCGCGCATCCACGCCGAGTCGTTCGGGCCCGCCGCGCTGCGCAGAAAATGCGACCACTCGATCGATGCGGCGCCCGAGCACGTGCCTGCCGAAGTGCCGACGCCCGTCGTGTTCGTCAAGTCGGGCAAGCAGGGGCGGTGGACGCCGGGCAGCGGCTCGTTGTTGGAGCTGGCGGAGGCGCGGGGACTGTTGCCCGAATTCGGCTGCCGCGGCGGCACTTGTGGCACGTGCCGAACCCGGATCGTGAAGGGTGTGGTCGCGTACGCGGTCCCACCTTCGTTCAAGGTCCCCGACGACGAAGCGCTGATCTGCTGTGCCGTGCCTGCCAAGGCGGAGGAGGGAGACGACGACTTGCTGCAGCTCGATCTCTGAGCGTGCGGGCGAGTACATCAAGATATAGGAGATGCGGGGCGCACCCGCAGAGTAAAGCGCGGGCCGACTGAAAATGCGGCGCAAGGCTCGCACACATCAATTTTCCAAATTGACGAGAGGCGACGAGAATGAATATCCAGAAGGGCAATACCGCAGTCGTAATCATCGATCCCCAAAACGATGTGCTCAGCGAAAAAGGCGCCAACTGGGGCGCTGTGGGAGCAAGCGTTACCGAGAACCGAACAGTGGAGAATCTGGAGCGGATTTTCAAAGCGGCGAAGGCGAAAGGATATGAAGTGTTTATATCCCCTCATTACTTTTATCCCACCGACATCACCTGGAAAATGAACGGGCCGCTGGAAGCCGACGAGTTCGAGACAGGCACCTTCGCCAGGAGCGGCGCCTTGAACCTGACAGGTTTTCTGAATTCGGGCGCTGACTGGCTGGACCGCTTCAAGCCTTATATCGAAGACGGTAAGACTATCGTTGTGAGCCCCCATAAGGTGTTCGGGCCGCAGACCAACGATCTCGTCCTGCAGCTACGCAAACGCGGCATCAGCGGCATCATCCTCGGCGGCATGCTCGCGAATATGTGCGTGGAGTCACATCTACGCGATCTTGTCGAACAGGGTTTCGAGGTGGCGGTCGTGAGCGATGCCGTGGCTGGACCACGTCACCCGGTATGGGGAGACGGATATAAGGCGGCCATGATCAACTATCGGTTCTTGGCCCACGCGGTGGTGTCTACCGATGAAGTGGTCGAGGCAATGAACTGAGGCAATGAACTGAGGCGATGAACTGACGCGATCTGGCGGCCTAGGACGCCAAACATTTTCTGACAGTTTGCAAGCGCCGCACGAGGTCGTAGCGCGACCGCCAATGCTACTATGTCGCGAGTTCCTGCATGCAGTTCGAATGCAGCCTATATCCGTGATTTTTAAAGGGGATGTTCTTGAATCTGCAAGCTCCTGCGGTAGCCAAGCCCGGCGATACGCTCAGCGCAGTCGGCACGCCCGCACTGCTGATCGACCTCGACGCCTTTGATGCCAACTTACAAAAAATTTCGGACTTTGCAGACTATCATGGCGTGGCGTTGCGACCGCATGCGAAGGCCCACAAATCGAGCGAAATCGCGAAACGTCAGGTCGCGGCCGGTGCTGTGGGCATTTGTTGCCAGAAACTCAGCGAAGCTTATCCGTTCGCGGCAGCCGGTATTGCCAGCATCCACATCAGTAATGAGTTCGTCGGCGCCGACAAGGTCGCCATGGCGGTCGAATTGGCGGCGCATGTGCGCTTGAGCGTATGCGTCGATTCCGTTGCTCAAGTTGCCGCACTTGGCGTGGCGGCCGCGAGCGCGGGTGTGTATATCGATGTGCTGCCTGAGGTCGACGTGGGGCAGGGCCGTTGCGGCGTGAATACGACTGTGGCATTGCTCGAACTGGTCGACGCGATCGCGGCGCGAACCGCGCTTCGTTTCGGCGGCCTGCAGGCCTATCACGGCGGCGCACAGCACGTTGCGGTGCATGCGGAGCGCAAGGTCGCCGCGCAGCGGGCGGCCGAGCTTGCGTCGCACTATGTCCAGGCGCTACATGCGCGCGGCATAAACTGTGACGTCGTAACTGGCGGCGGTACCGGGACGATAGAGTTCGACGCGGCGAGCGGCGTCTACACGGAGCTGCAACCGGGTTCGTACCTGTTCATGGACGGGCATTATGCCGCGAACCAATGGACCGGTGCGCTGCGACTTCGCCACAGCCTTTACATCGCATCGACCATCATGAGTGCGGCGCGCCCGGGCGTTGCCGTGTGCGACGTGGGCTTGAAGGGCCTGGCGGTGGATTCGGGGCTGCCGCGACGAATTTACTGGCAGAACGATGGCCAGGAGGCCGCACTGCGCTACGCGGCCGCGAACGACGAGCACGGCGTCTTGCAAGTCACCGACACCATGCCGAATGCGATGCGCGAACTGCTGGGGCAGCGCATCTTTTTTGCGCCGGGACATTGCGATCCGACCGCTAATCTATACGACGAGTACGTATGCTTTCGGGGCGCGCAGGTTGAGCAAGTGTGGGCGATCGATGCGCGCGGGCTCTCGCGGTGACGCGGGGCTCGTGCCGTGCGGCGACACGCGTATCGTGCTAGCGGCGACACCCGCACCGTGCCGCTACAGTGCTGGATCGGCAGCGGGTGCGCCAGGGTTGCGCTCCGCTAGCTCTTCGAGCAACGAGGCAGACGGTGCAAAAAACAGGCCGCCGGTTACCGCCTTGCTGAAATCGAGCAGGCGATCATAGTTTCCCACCGGGCGCCCGACAAACATGTTCTCGAGCATCAACTCGATCGGTGCGGGCGAGCGCGCATAGCCGATGAAATAGGTGCCGAATTCACCGAACCCCGGCCGTCCGAATGGCATATTGGCACGCAGTATCTTCACCTCTTCGCCGTTGTCGGTGACCGTGGTGAGCGAGCTGTGCGAGGAGCTCGGTTTGACGGACTCGTCCAGTTCGATGTCGGAGAGCTTGGTGCGGCCTATGATGCGCTCCTGCGCTTCGGTAGACAACGCGTTCCAGCCTGTCATATCGTGCAGATATTTTTGCACCAGGATATAGCTCCCCCCCGCAACGGTCGGGTCTTCGTTGCCGACGATCGCAAACACGGGGATTTCGTCCCCGCTGGGATTCTCGGTGCCGTCGACGAAGCCGACCATGCTGCGCTGTTCAAAATTTCGAAAACCATGCACCTCATCCACGACCGTCACTGCGGAGCCGAGTCGGCTCATGAGCTGGGTCGCCAATTCGAAGCAGAGGTTCATCTCGTTGGCGCAGATGTGCAGAAGAATATCCCCGGGTGTCGACACCGCGACGCGCTCCCCCGAACCTATCGCGAGAAACGGATGCAGACTCGCAGGACGCGGCTGACCGAACAGTGCGTCCCAGGCATGCGAGCCGAAGCCGCACACGCACGACAATTCACCCGCAGGCGCACGTCGGCCCACAGCCCTGACCAACGCCGTGACATCGCCGCACCATGCACGAACAGTCTCATAGCTGGCGGGATCGGTGGAAATGGTAGCGACGATGAAAATTGCGCAAGGTGCGGCAGCGACGAACGTTGCCTGGGGCCGGGCGCTCGCGGCGGCGGATATCGGAGTGTCACTCATCGGTTCATGCCTAGATGTACGGAGATTTTTCCGTGCAAATTGTAATCGGAATGGCCGATGACTGTGAACAATTCAATTGGAAGTTGCTGCGGGAATCGAACGCCAGAGCCTGGCGGTGCACGCGTTGCTGCGGTGCCGGACCGTCTAATCCGGCGCGCCAGCATGGGCCGCTTGCAGTGCGGGGATGTCGAGCTTGACCATTGTCATCGTGGCGTCGGTAGCGCGCTTGGCCCTGGCTCGATCGGGGTCGGCCATCATCTCGGCGAGGATTGATTCATCACGTAGCCGGGGTCGCGTGCCCGCCGCCGCCCTTCGCGCGTATGTCGTCGCGCACGTCGTCGTATTCGCGCGAGATGTCCTTGTTCGTGTAGTCGACTAGCCGCGAAGCGGCTATCAGGCTGATCACCGCGCACATCACGATATAAGCCGCGATTGCATAGCCAGAATGGTAGTACGCGAACAGCGCGGTCGCGATCAGAGGCGCGGGGCCGCCGGCAATCACTGAAGCCAACTGGTAGCCCAAGGACGCACCGCTGTAACGCATCCGCCCCGTGAACGATTCAGCGATCAAAGCGGCCTGCGGACCGTACATCATCGCGTGCGGTACCAGCGAGAGCACAATGGCCGCAAAGATCCACATCGGATTCTTGGTGTCGACCATCGCAAAATAGACCACGCCGAATACGCCGACGGCGGCGGCACCGATCATGTACATCCGCCGCCGGCCGATCAGATCGGACACATGCCCAAACAGCGGGATGGTAACGAATTCCAGCACTGAAGCCACCAGCACCGCCGTGAGCAACAGGTCGCGTGTCACGCCCAGTGTCGTGACGCCATAGGTGAAGACAAAGGCCGTGAAAATATAGAAAGGTGCCTGTTCGGCCATGCGTGCAAAGGCCGAGAGAAGGATGTCCTTGGGCTGGCGGCGCAATACCTCGAGAATCGGCGTCTTTTCGATCTTGCGCTCGGCCAGGAGCCGCGCAAAGATTGGCGTCTCGAGAATATTCAGGCGGATGTAGAGACCGACCGCGACCAGCACGATACTGAGGAAGAAAGGTACTCGCCAGCCCCACGTGAGGAACCCGTTGCCGGAGATCTGGCTTACAGCCAGCACCGCCAGGTTGGCCAGGAACAGTCCCGCGGGCACCCCAAACTGCGGCAAGGAGGCGACGAAGCCGCGATGCGCGTTGGTGCGAGCCCATTCCATCGACATCAAGATCGAGCCCCCCCATTCGCCGCCCACGCCTACACCCTGGATGAAGCGCAGCACTGTGAGCAAGACGGCGCCCCAGATGCCGATCTGCGAGTAGGTGGGCACAAAAGCCACGGCAAACGTGGCGACGCCCATCAGCAATAGGGTTACGATCAGAGTGGCCTTGCGTCCGATACGATCGCCATAGTGGCCGAAAATAGCCGCGCCGACCGGGCGTGCCAGGAAGCCGACGGCATAGATCAGAAAAGCCTGCAATGTGCCGACGAGTGGGGCCGATCCCGGAAAATACAGCTTCGCGAAAACGAGGCCAGTCACCGTGCTGTAGAGGAAGAAGTCGTACCATTCGATCGTAGTGCCGATCGTGCTAGCGATGACGGCGCGGCGCAACTGCCGCCGGGCGTTCTCATCGGAGAGGGGGATTGCCCCTGATTGCGTGGCAGCCATTTGAAACCTCCCCATAAAAGGGCGATATCGCGTAAGACAATTTGCGCGACGGGAGGTTCCGGGTGCGCCTCTCTATCGCAACGTAATCCGCTGAGGCCTTAATCGCCACCGAGGGTAAACCGCGGGATACGGGTGCCGGCAACGATACGATTCCGGACTTTATCAAATACATTCAAGCAAGCGAACGCGTATGCCGATAATCACAATATAGAACTCATACAACAGACCGTTGCTTGGTTGTTGCCCATCGTGCACTGCAGCAACTACAGGGAAGGGTATGATCATAGACCGGAACAAGCTGGCTGCCCACGCCGGCACGGGAGGCACGACGGTAAGCAATCGATCGGTGGACGTGGGCTTCTTCCACCACCACGGCCTCTGGGCCCCCGGTGTACGGCTTTTCCGTCGGCTCAACTTCAGGGCAAAAGCACTCATTATCTCTGCGGTGTTCCTGCTGCCGACCGGCCTGCTAGCCTGGAATTTCGTCGCAGACCTAACCGACGCGATCAGCTTTTCCGCCAAAGAGCGACTGGGCGTGATTTATCTGCGTGAGGCGATCCCGCTGGTCGCGCTGGGGCAGGCGTATCGGTTGCAGTCGTTGCAAACCAATAACGGCGACGGCGCCTCGCCGGAGCTCGATGGGATTCGCCGGGCGCTCGGCGCGCAAATGATCAGACTCGACGCTGCGCAGGCGGCCGTGGGAGCGCAACTCGGCACGGCGAAGGCATTGGCCGACACCAAGGCAGCGGGCGCCGCGGCCCTGAGTGCAGGCCATGATCGGGCTTTCGAGGCTCAATCGGCCTACATCGATTCACTCATGGCACTCATCGGGCAGGCCACCGACGCATCGAACCTGACCTTGGACCCCGATCTGGACACCTATTACCTGATGGACGGTTCGACGAGCTCCTTGCCAGTGCTGATCGAAGCCTCGGCCAAACTGCGCGCCTTGACGCTGCGGGGAGCTTCGGGCCAACCGGCGAGCGCCGATCTCCAGCGCCGTATCGACTCCGCAGCCGTAGCCACCGAGCTGTTCGAGAGCCGCTTGCTGGCTGCGCTTGACAAGATCGCTGGTGTCCACCCGGCTTACAAAGCCGTGTTCAGGGTCGATGACGTCATCGCAACGATGCACGCGCTGCGCGCCGACGCGTGGTCCGCTAAGCAACCTGGCACGGGCGCATCCAAAGACAGTGGCATGCCGGCCGACGCGCGCCTCGCGGTCTTGCAAATGCAGATGATCGATCGCCTCGACACGTTGTTGCAGGTGCGCTTGAGCGGCCTGGCTATGCATCGCGACATGACGATGGCCGTCGTGGCGGCGCTGTTGCTGCTCGGAGCCTATCTTTTCTACGCCTTCTTTCTCGTCACCCAGGGTGGATTGAACGAAGTGAAGCGTCATCTGGTAGCCATGACTGCTGGTGACCTGACCTCGAGCCCGAACCCTTGGGGCAAGGACGAAGCGGCGGCACTGATGTTGTCGTTGAGAGACATGCAGCACGCCTTGTGCACGATAGTCACGCAAGTTCGCGGATCCTCGGAATCGATCGTGCGCGCCAGCAGCGAGATCGCCTCCGCGTCTTCGGATCTCTCCGCTCGCACGGAACAGACAGCGGTCAATCTGGAGCAAAGCGCCGCGTCGATGGAAAAGATCTCGTCCACAGTCGCACACACGGCCGAGAACGTCCGCGAAGCGGCTCAGGTAGCCTCGGGTAATGCCGAGGCGGTTGCGCGTGGCGGTGCTGTGATGGCCGAGGTCGTGAGCACGATGCAGGATATCAACACTTCGTCGAAGCAGATCGGTGAGATCATCAGTACGATCGACGGTATCGCATTCCAGACGAACATCCTGGCGCTGAACGCCGCAGTCGAAGCAGCACGCGCCGGGGAGCAAGGTCGTGGTTTTGCCGTCGTCGCCACCGAAGTGCGCAGCTTGGCGCAGCGCAGCGCGAATGCTGCACGCGAAATCAAGGCGCTGATCGTCGGCAGCGTGGAAAAGGTCGCGACAGGTGTGCGGGTCGTCCAGGGTGCGGGGGACACGATGAGCGAGTTGGTAGTCAGCGCCGGTCGCATGAACACCCTGCTGGCCGAGATATCGACGGCCGCAACGCAGCAGAGCAACGGTCTCGTCCAGGTCGGCACGACGGTCAAGGGACTGGACAGCATGACTCAGCAGAACGCGGCGCTGGTCGAGGAAACGGCGGCTGCTGCTGCCGCACTTAGGGAGCAAGCCGTGGACCTCGCTGCAGAAGTGGACTCATTCAAGTTGCCGACCGAACCTCAGAGGATCGATTTGGGTATGTGACAGCGCCGGCTGCTCCTCAGCCGGGTGGCACGGGGCTAGTTCAGATCACCTTTGCTGTTCCGCAGGTTGAGATCAGCCAGCCAGTGCTGCTTCTCTTATCCCGATCGCCATAGTTCGGTCAGGCAGCGGTCGGACATAGGAAGGGGTAGACTAGGCGACTTCCATTTGCCGCTCAAGGTAGTCTCCATGTTGATGAAAGCCCTGCGTGTCGGTCTCGGCCAGTTGATTTTGCTCGGTGATGCCGTCAGCCGCCCGCGTCCGCAACGCCGTTCGGCGCAAGCTCAGGCAGCGGTGGTAAAAGAAGCGGCGCAACTGTCGCTGTATCAGTTCCGCGCGTGCCCATTCTGTGTCAAGACGCGTCGCGCCCTGCATCGTTTGAATGTGCCGATGACGCTGCACGACGCCAAAAACGACCCCGTTGCACGGGATCGTTTGCTGGCCGAAGGGGGCAAGGTCAAGGTCCCTTGCCTGCATATTCAAGAGGCGGGCCAGTCGCGCTGGTTGTACGACTCCAACGCCATCATCGCCTATCTGGATCAGCGCTTCGCCGGGATCGTCTGATACGCCAGGCCGTTGCGCGCCACGAAGACTGGCGTGTGGAGCCGGCCATGACCGCGCCGGTGATCGGCGCCATGCCGCCGCGCTCTACAGCGTCGAAAGCACGTCGCGAGGTCGGTTTGATGACCGGTGAATAACCGAAACGCCTTGAAGTTGAACGTGAAGTGCTCAGGCGGGCCTCCCCAAAGGGACGAACACGTTCACGCTCACAGATCGATGACGACGTCCCCAGCCGGCTGGGCGCAGCAGACAAGAACGTTTCCTTGAGCAGGCATGTCGAGCGGCTCAGGATCATAGCTGACCGCACCCGAAACCAGTCCGCTTTCGCATCTATGACAAACGCCGGTTCGACACGCCCATCGAGTCGGCACGTCGCACGCTTCAGCGAGCTCCAGTATGCTAGCCGCCGCCGCATTCCAGTGCGCCGCGACGCCACTGCGCGCGAATGAGACGAGTGGTCCCGTGCCAGCATCCTCTTGCGGCGGGTGCGGTGCACGCGACGCAGCGCCGACGATCCCGGGTGTCATCGCCTCGCTGCCGCTGAAGATTTCGGTGTGAATCTGCTGCGGCGCGACGCTCAGGGCGGCGAGGGCCATTTTCATGTCCGCCATGAAGCGCGTTGGCCCGCAGAGATAGAAATCCGCCCCTCGCGGCACGCCTGCCTCGTCGAGCGCCGCGCGCGACAGGTGACCGGTCGCATCGAAATCCTCGCCGATGCGCTCGCGCGAATCCGGCCGGCTGTAGCACACATAGTTGCGCCCGTGCATCAGTGCGTGTACAAGATCGCGGGCTTCGTCCGCGAACGCGTGGTGCTGCCGGTCGCGAGCGCCGTGCAGCCACCACACCTGCCGCGTCGAGCCGGCTGCGGCCAGCGTGTGCAGCATGGCGAGAACAGGCGTGACGCCGATGCCCGCGCTGAGCAGCACCAGTGGACCGTCTCCCGTCTGCAAGACAAAGCTGCCGCGCGGCGCGCTAACGTCGAGTGCATCTCCCACGTGGACATGCGTTTGCAGGTAGGTTCCCGCGGCCCCGTTCGGCTCGATCCTGACTCCGAGCCGGTAGCGCTCGGTCGATGCGGCGCCCGACAACGAATAGCTGCGAAAGAGTGGTGGACCGCCGGCGGGCCGTGGCAGACGCAACACTACATACTGACCGGGTAGCGCCGTTTGCAGCGGCTGACCGTTCGTGCTCTGCAACGTCAGCGAAAGCACGTCGGCGCACGCCTGTTCAATCGCCGCTACCGTGAGCGGCCGAAATCCGGGCGCAACCGGATGTGCAGCGGTGGGGGGCGCAAGTCCTGCGTTCCCGCTCGCCATATCGGTCGTCTGGTCCCGCAGCAGGGCCTCGAATGACCGGTGCCACCCGGGCGAAAGTGCGTCGATGCGCAGGGCCAGTTCCAGTCGATCGCGCGGATGACGGGCCGAATACAGGAGCGCATTGATCTCGGCGACGGTCATGCGCTCGTTTGCCTCGCCGACTTTCACGATTTCGTCGCCCGCGCCGACGGCACCCTCCTGCAGGACGCGCAAATAGAATCCGGGCCGTCCGCTTGATGTCAGCAGGGCAGCCATGCGGGGCTCGTTCATGCGAATGCCGACGCGGTAGCAGGTCACCCGCGGTTGCGTCACCTCGAACAAGGCCGTGCCGATCCGATAGCGGTCACCGATGCACACTGCGCTGTCCGGCAGGCCTTCGATGGTGAGGTTCTCGCCGAACTGTCCGTAGACGAAGTCGGTCCGCTGCAGTTGCGCCTGCCAATGGCGGTACGACTCGATCTGGTAGACGAACACGGCCCGGTGCTCGCCCCCGTGCCCAGCCAAATCGCCCTGGCCGTCTCCGGTCAGATTCAACCGGCCGGCCCAGCAGCGCTCACGCACCGGCGCCTTCCAGATTCCGGTGTGGACCGTGCGACCTTTCCAGTCAATGTCGCGCGGCAGTCCAACGTTCACCGATAGCAGTCGAGCCATGTTTCCCTCCTGCAATACGCTTTACCGACGACGATTGTGCATCAGGTCGGCTGTGTCAATGAGGCAGCGGCTGCTCGGCATACGTCGACTCCCACCCGCCGCCGAGCGCCTTGCACAGCGTGATGAGGTTCGCGTCGGCGTCGGCGTTGCTTTGCTCAAGCTTGCTCTGCGAGTCGAGCAACTGCCTCTGCACGTTAAGCACGTCGAGAAAATCGACCGCGCCGGCCTTATACCGTTGTTGCGCAATCGTCAGCGCACGCCGGTTCAGGTTAACGACCGTTGTCAGGCGATCGCGCCGCCGCTGTTCAGCGTCATAGACGACGAGCGCATCGTCCACCTCTCGCCAGGCCTGAAGTACGGTATGTTGGTAGGTGATCGCCGCCTCCTGCTGTTGTGCCTCGCGCAAATGGAGTGTTCCCTTGAGGCGTCCGCCTTCGAATATGGGCAAGGTGATCGACGGACCGACGACAAACTGGCCGGATGCCCAGTCGGCGAGATTCGAGAGCTGAAGGCTCTGGTACCCTGCGCTGCCGTTGAGCGTGATGCGTGGGTAGAAGTCGGCCTTCGCCATTCCGATCGTCGCCGTGGCCGCGTGCAACTGGGCCTCTGCTTTCCTGATGTCGGGTCGACGTTGCACCACCTCAGACGGAATGCCGATGGGCACCTGCGCCGGGAGTATCGGAACATCACGCGGCTCGGCGAGTATTTGCCGCAGCGCCCCCGGCTCCTTGGCCAGCAATATGCCAATCGCATTGATCGTGGTCTCGGCACTCGATTCGAGCGTTGGGATCAGCGCTTCGATCGTCTCCGCCTGTGCTGCGGCGTTGTCCACGTCCAGGTCCGTCGTGACCCCTTCATGTACGCGCGTTTGCGTGAGCCTCGTGGCGTCGCGGGCGATTTCAAGGTTCTGTTTCGCTATCTGCAGCAAAGCCTGCGTGTCGCGCAACTGAATGTAGTCTCGCGCAAGCTCCGCGCGGGCCGACAACAGAACGGCGTTGCGATCCTCATACGAGGCGTCGCTCAGTGCGGTCGCGGCCTCGACACCGCGACGAACCCGACCCCAGATGTCGACTTCCCAAGATGCATCCACGCCGAACTGGTAGAGGTTGTAGGCCGGCGAGCCTGAGGGGCCCGGCAACGGCGCTACGCCAAGCGGTGCGCTGCCCGACGCCGACTGCGGCTGACTTTCTAGCGGGGGGACGCCAAGCAATGACAGGATACCGTTCGGACTGCCGCGCTCGCGGTTATAAGACGCGGCACCGTCCAGCGTCGGATATTCCGCGGCGCCCGCAATGCGTTGTCCGGCCCGGCTTTGCCGCAGACGCGCCGAGGCTGCCGCCACATCGAGGTTGGCATCGGCCAGTTGTTGTTCCAGCGAGTCCAGCACGGGATCGTTGAACAGCGTCCACCATTGTGGCTGGAAGTCGGATTCGATGGCTTTGCTAGGCGCTTGCGCAGACTGAGTGCGGTTAAACACGTCGGGCGTGGTCGACTGCGGACGTTCGAAGTTCGGGCCGACAAGACAGCCCGAAAGCGCGGAGCACACTACCGCCACAAGCGCGGGCGTGCGGATAGAGAATTCGCGCGCACTCATTTTGCATCTGCTCCTGCGGTCCGCGTATCGGCGGCACGTTTGCCAACGGTAACCTCCGTTTCGACCGAAAGCCCCACGCTCAACTCAGACGCGGCCTGTTGTCCGGGGTCGATGGTGATCTTGACCGGCACGCGCTGGACGACCTTGGTGAAGTTGCCCGTTGCGTTGTCGGGTGCGATAGGCGAGAAACTCAAGCCCGTAGCGGGAGCAAGACTATCGACATGCCCTTGAATCATCACGCCTGGAAAGGTGTCGACCTTGATACGAACAGGGTCGCCCGGTCGCATGTTGGTGAGCTGATTCTCCTGGAAGTTGGCGACGATATAGGCCTCCGACAGCGGGACGATGGCAAGCAATGGCGTGCCGGTTGTGACGTAGGCGCCGACCCGCACCGAACGGCGTCCAACCTTGCCGTCGACAGGTGCATGGATTTCGGTATAGGACAGGTTCAGTTTCGCCTGCTCGAGCACGGCCTCGGCGCGAGCCAACGCGCCCGCCGCTTTGTCGCGCTCGGTACGCAGAACGTCGAGATTCTGCTCAGTCGCGACGAGCACGGCCCGGTCGTGCGCCTGCTGCGCGAGTTGCTCGGCCAGCGCGCTCGTGGAATGCTGTTGCTCCTGCGTTGTTCCCGCACCCGCTTCCGAGAGATTCTTGTAGCGCGAGGCGTTCTCTCGCGCAAACTCGATCGTCGCGGCGTCGGCACGCAGCGTGGCACTCGCCTGATCGACCAGCGCGGGCTGCCGGGCGATCTCGGCCTCGTAGTTCGCGACCGATGCTTTTGCCGCCGTCACGTCCGCCTGCGCACTCATCAATGCCGCCCGGAAGTCTCGGTCATCGATACGTACCAGCAACTGCCCGGCTTTTACCTGCTGGTTGTCCTCTACGAGTACCTCTGTAAGCTGACCGGGGACGCGTGGCGCGACCAGCGTGAAATCGGCGGTCACATAGGCGTCATTGGTGGTCTCGTGAGGTGAGCCGGCTAATAGTCTTATGCAAGCCAACACAGCGACGCCCACTATGACCACATACGCGGCAAGACGAAATTTGTTGGTAGAAAATCGGTTGTCAGATGACATAGATATTATTGCTTAGGGGGAGAAGGCGGCGTGGTGCTCCAAGGCGGATAAATACGCACAGGCAACACCGGTATAACGAAAAGAAAGGCGATGGCGATACCTGCCATCAAGCGGTAGAGATCCGCCGATGTCAGCACTAGGGCTTGCTCGTGAACCCGGTGCGCGAGTTCGCCGAGACCATGACCCGAATCGATGCTTTGGCCCGTCACCAACGCGTTGTTGCCTAACCGGTCCACGAGCATGCTCGAATGAAAATGCTCGCGCGCAGTCTCCACCCCTTCAATGAGACCGGTTGCCGCAGCGCTAGCAAAGGTTTTGACCGTGTTGAACATGGCCGACGCAAACGGGCCTTCCGTTGGCGGCAAACCTGTGGTGACGCCCATCAGAATCGCCACGATCAGCATCGGTTGCCCAATGATCTCTAACGACTGAAGCCAGTAAAAGTTCTCGCGAACCCAATCGGAGGTCACGAAACTCCCCAAGAAGCACGTGGTGGCTATCAGGCAGAGTCCAATGGCCATGACCCACCGGTGGTCGACGTGTCGTAGATTCAGGACGGCGGCGGTCACAGGAAGGGTAATCAGTAACGGAATGGCAAGTAGCAAGAACAGGGGCGAGGTTTGCAGCGGCCTGTACCCTTGGATATGCGCGAGAAATTGGCTGGGTATGGCTGCGACGCCAACCAGCAGCGTAACCGCGCCCACCAGTGTCAGAAGCCCGTGCGCGAAGTTCCTGCGCTCCAGCAGTTGAAGCTTGAAAAACGGCAGCGGATGAAACCACTGGTTGATCAGGAACGCCACGAATAACAGCGTTCCGCCAATAAACATCGTGGAGATAAAGGTGGAATTCAGCCAGTCTAGGCGATCACCCTGCAAAAAGCCGATGACGAGCATCGCTACAGCGGGGTACCCCAGCATGAATCCGGTCCAGTTGAATGAACGCAGCCGTTCGAGTTTAGTGGGATCCGCCGGCAGTCCCTTGTAAATCGCCACGCAGCTCACCAAACCAAGCGGCACGATTTGCCAGAATGCCATTCGCCAACTGACATATTCTGTCCATAAAGCGGCGAGAGGCGTGCCGAGCGCCGGCCCGAAGGTCGCGGTGAGCGAGTACCCGGCGAGTCCATATAATTTGATTTTTGGGGGAAGATACCGTAGCGCCACGATGATCAACATCGGCGGCAGACATCCACCGGCTACGCCCTGCAGCGCACGCAGCACATAAAGAGCCGGCAGGTTCGGCGCAAAGGGACAGAGAACACCAAGGAACATCACGGCCACTACGGCACCGATGGTAAATCGCTTCAGCGTGAACGTTATCCCAAACCACGGAGCAAATACCATCGTGGCCACGTTCGTAGCCTCGAAGATAGCGGTTAGCCAGGTCCCATCGTCATATCCGACCGAGAACGCGCCCCGAATATCGGCCAGTGCCACCGCGGTGACCTGTTCGTTCAAGATTGCCAGTAGCGATGCCAGCAGCATGCCGATCAGGCCAATAGCGACGCGTAGTGGTAGCTCGGCTTCGGCCGGTTTCGGTAGGGGAGTCTCCGCCTGTACAGAGACCGGCGCCGACGATGGTGCGGGCTGCGGCTCTGCCGTTCCGGTTATCGACGGGTTGGCGGTGTTCATAAGAGGCCGATAATCTATTAGTCATGTTTAATGGGCATTGCATCGGGAAACCAATCGGCTCATTACCGTATCGCCGCCGCGCAACGGATTGATCCATTGTAGGAGACGGGTCGACTTTCTCAAAGGGGACACAGTTCGCCTATCAGGCCATTCCGTTCAAAAATTTGGCCAATATCACGACCGCTGCCGCCGAGATAGGCATTGAATTATTCGGGTATCGGGTTCACTTCAAGCATTGCAGAAAACATGATTCGCTCGTCTCGTTGCGATTAGGTTGCTCCAGGGTCGAATATGGAGCGTGCTTCTTAAAGTCTCGGCAGGCTGGATGCTGGTCCATTCCCTGCGCGAAGGTCGCCAAGCTCACCGCGGATACCTTGGCATCACGCCGGTCCGCGAATCGTCGACTTCAGTTTGGTTAACAAAGTAAATTTAATCGATGTGGAATATCGATAAGGTGTACTTTGTTTTTTAATCGAAACGGGCGATGTGGGCCATTTGTAATCGCCTTTGATCCAATGACGCAAAGAGAGCATCGCCATGCGGGACATGGCGCTTAGAATCGCCGTGTCCCGTAGGAAAACCATTCAAGTTGAAAATCGAGATGAACACATTACGCGAGATGGAGGTTTTCGTAGCCATCGCTGACCGAGGCAGTTTTATCGGGGCGTCAGAGAAACTCGGAATGTCGACCCCTGCGGTCTCGCGGGCAATCAACTCGCTCGAGGCTCGTTTGGGAGCGCAGTTGCTGGTGCGGACCACCCGTTCAATCAGGCCGACGGAGACAGGTATGTCATACCTCGATGCCTGCCGCACGGTATTGGATACCGTCGCGGACGCCGAAGCCAATGTGGCCACTCGCCACGACAACCCTGTGGGCACACTGACCATTTCGGTTCCGGTGCTGTTTGGCCAGCGATGCATCGCTGCGCTAGTCGATGCGTATGCCCAGCGGTATCCGGACGTCGTCGTGAACGCCGTGTACGCCGATCGAACCACGCGACTCCTCGAGGACGGCGTGGATATCGCCATTCGTATAGGCCATCTGGAAGATTCCTCGATATACGCAGTCCCGTTGGGTTTTGTGCGACGTCGAACCTACGCGGCCCCTGCTTATCTCGCAGCGCATGGGGAACCCATGCATCCCAGGGAACTTGCCAATCACCACTGTGTGTCTTTTACGGGAGTGACGAATCCGTTCGAGTGGTTGTTTTACGAGAACGGCTTGAGGCTGCCAGTTCGGCTACAGCCACGCATGATAGTCAATCTGGCGCCTGCGGCCGTTATGGCCGCCGTTGACCGCGTGGGGATAACACAATTGTTCTCCTACCAGGCGGCTCCCGAGGTGCTCGACGGAAGTCTGGTGCCGATCTTGACGGCATTCGAGCCTGAGTCGATCCCGGTTAATTTGCTCCACGTGGAGCGGCGAGGCGCAAGCGGCAAGATCCGGGCTTTCGTAGAGTTCGTGACCGAGACTTTGCGCAAGAACGTGCACCTTCAATAACACGCACCCTCAACAGAGGGTGGACCCGAAAGCCATTTCACACATTCCATTCTGCCGACTCGATTTGCTCGTCGACACCGCTAGAAGCCCACTGCTGCTGGCCTGCCGCACCGCGGAATCGTTGGCGATACTGTTTGGGCGTTACGTTAAGCCGCCGGGAGAATGTCGTTCGCATATGCGTGGCGTTGTGAAACCCGCACTTGAACGCGACCGTCTTTAGAGGCGCATCCGTCTCCTCGAGCAACTTCCTCGCGCTGTCAACGCGAACCTGTTCGACAAACGCGGAGGGCGTCACCTTTGCATACTTCGCGAACAATCTCGAGAAGGTCCGTCTGCTGACTGAAACCGCGCTCGCAAGCTGTTCGATCGATAGCGCATCCGTTAAGTGCTCGGTCACGTAGCGGAGCACCTTGCCGACGATCGGATCGTGTTCTTTTCGTACTCCGACGTAAGGGCTGTATTGAGACTGCCCACCTTCTCGCTGGATATAGACGACCAGCCGTTTCGCAACCCGCACCGCAAGCTCGTGTCCCCAGTCTTCCGCGACGAGTGAGAGACAGAGGTCTATGCCTGCCGTCACGCCGGCAGAGGTAAAGAGGCGTCCGTCGCGTATAAAGATCCTGTCGGGCAGCACGCGCGCCAGCGGGAACTCGTCAGCGAGGCGGCCCGCATCTGCCCAATGCGTGGTCACTTCCTTACCGTCAAGCAGGCCGGCGTGCGCGAGCAGGAACGCTCCGGTGCAAACGGAGCCAAACCGTGCCGCGCCGCGCGCCTGGTCTTGTAACCACGCCAGCAGCTCGCTTCGCGGTTGGGCATCGGGCAACTGCGGTCCCCCCGCCACCACCAGCAGGTCAAACGGCGTGTCGAAGTCGGCATAGCCGTAAGGAGCGGTGACTTGCATCCCGTTCGAGCAGGTCACGGCGCCGGCCCGGTATCCGACGAGAGAGACCTGATATCTCTGATGCGCAGGCAGGAAGGTGTTCGCTTCTGCGAATACGTCCAAGGGGCCCGCAACATCCAGCGCCTGCACACCATCGAATATAACAATGGCGACTTTCATACCGTGATCCTCATGTGTCTTCGATGGAGTGAACTATAGAAGCGAAGCGCGGCGGGATATAGGCGTTGCGCCGACAATTAGTTGTTACATGGAGTATCAGCACGGAACGCGTGGCTCGTCGCGAACCCGGGTGAGTCACATGCCGCGCCGTTCGGACGGCCGCCAGCTTAACAAGATCGGCGGGGTCCGGTGGCGATTTCTTGTGATAATCCCTATCTTCATTTCAGATAGCGAGGCTTCCGACGCATTTCGATGATGCTGTCTGCAGACTTTCGAGAGTGGCATCGTCATGACTCAGATGCAGCCTATCTTGGCCCATATCCAATCTTCTTTGGCGTGCGTGCGGCGTCAAACATTGTCAGAATGGGTAGAACCATTTCTCACGATTCTTCCAGCAGCACATCAAAAAACGTGCGAGATGGACGGTACTTGGTACGGAGAACCCGTCAGAGCAATCGTCCATAAGCCGGTGCGGAACATACGCTGTTCTCGAGTTGGAAGGGAAATTACCCTTTGATTTTGGTCGCTGATATTGCCAGCGGCCGTTTCCATGCGAGCCAGCCATGACCCGAAACCCAAACGCTAATTTAGAAGCCCTCCTGACCCCCCCGGCTGCCGGCGAAACGATATCGGGCGCCGACATTATCCTGCGCGTACTCAGCGAACAGGGCGTCGATACCGTCTTCGGCTATAGCGGCGGCGCGATTTTGCCGGCCTATGACGCGGTCTTTCGTTTCAACGAAATGCACGCTGACAATCCCGAACGCCAGATCAACCTTGTGGTGCCCGCCAACGAACAGGCCGCCGGCTTCATGGCCGCAGGCTATGCACGCGCGAGCGGAAAAGTTGGCGTATTCATGGTGACCTCAGGCCCCGGGGCGACCAACGCGGTCACGCCGATCGCCGACTGTAACGGCGATTCGGTCCCTGTCGTCCTCATCTCTGGACAGGTGCCGCGTGCCGCGATCGGCAGCGACGCATTCCAGGAAGCGCCAGTGTTTAACATCATGTCGGCGTGCGCAAAGCAGGTATTTCTGGTCACCGACCCGGAAAAGCTCGAACAGACATTGCGGACCGCCTTCGAAGTCGCTCGCACGGGCCGTCCTGGCCCGGTCGTCGTGGATGTGCCCAAGGACATCCAGAACTGGACTGGCGTTTACCATGGGCAAGGCACATTGACGTTTCGAGGCTACTCCGACCGCCTTCGTAAGGTGGCCAAGGGCGCTCGCCTCGAAGAGGACCAGCGCAGCGAATTCTTCGATCTGCTGGCGCAGAGCAAGCGGCCGTTGCTGTATGTGGGCGGCGGCGTCATTACGGCGGGCGCCGCGGCGGAACTGCGTGAGTTTGCGCAGCGTTATCGGATCCCTGTGGTGAACACGCTGATGGGGCTTGGCGCAATATCCGTGAAGCACGAACTCGGGCTGGGCATGCTGGGCATGCACGGCTCGGCCTGTGCGAACTACGCTGTAGAAGACTGTGACTTCCTGATCGCGGTGGGCGCTCGCTTCGACGACCGGGTCGCTGGCGGCCGTCCGCATGCGTTTGCGCCCAATGCGCAGTATGTTGCGCACATCGACATCGACGAGGCGGAGATCAACAAAGTCAAACGGGCGCACTGGACGCACGTGGGCGACGCGAAGGAGACCTTGCTGTCGTTGATGCAGCACGATACGGCCGTGCAAGCTCCGTTGGCCTGGCTCGACCATATCAAGAAATTGAAGCGCGTCTACGGTATGAACTACGACCGCGACAGCGTGCTGATTCAGCCGCAGTTCGTTGTCGAAAAGCTCAGTGAGATTACGGGTGGCCGAGCCATCGTTACCACCGGCGTCGGGCAGCACCAGATGTGGGTTGCGCAATTCTTCGACTTTGTCCAGCCGCGCAGTTTCCTGACTTCAGGCAGCATGGGGACGATGGGCTTCGGCCTGCCCGCAGCGATCGGTGCCCAACTGGCGCGACCGGATGCCCTGGTGATCGATATCGATGGCGACGGCAGCATACGCATGAACATTGGCGACCTGGAGACGGCGACCACGTACGGCGCGCCCGTTAAAGTGCTGCTGCTCAACAATCTCGGTGACGGGATGATCCGGCAGTGGCAGCGTCTCTTTTACGACGGTCGATTGTGCGTGAGCGATAAGTCGCTTCATCGCAAGGATTTTGTCATGGCCGCACAGGCCGATGGCTTTGAGTTTGCTCATCGCGTTGAAGCGAAAAGCGAACTCGAGGACAAACTCAAGGCCTTTATAGGATTTGATGGGCCGGCATTCCTCGAAGTCATTATCGACCAGAACGCCGATGTGTTTCCGATGGTGGGGCCTGGGCAAAGCTACGCGAATATGATCACCGGGCCCTTTATCCCGTCAAGGTCTGAGCGAGAACCCGAAGCGAAGGGCGCGGAGCGTCAAGCGGCTGCGGATATGTTCTAACCGCATTTGGCCACCTTGCGAATCTGCGCATCCAGTGGTGGGTATCAACCATCATTGTCTGTTACAAAGCATTCCTTAATTTAGGAGAGAAGCATGTCTACAGTCCAGAATGATGCATTGAGATATACCGCTGATCCGCAGAACGATGACGATGCTGGAGAAACCGCCGAGTGGCTCGGAGCGCTTGATGGTGTCATCACGCATGTAGGTACGGATCGCGCACACTTTCTTATCCAGCGGCAAATCGAATTTGCACGGGTGAACGGCGAGCACTTGCCGTTTTCAGCTAGCACGCCCTATATCAATAGCATCCCGACGGAGAAGCAAAAGAAAATCCCCGGTGACCAGGCCATCGAACACACGATACGCTCTTACACCCGCTGGAACGCGATTGCCATGGTGCTTAGAGCGGGGAAGGCAACCAATGTGGGCGGCCATATCGCCTCGTTCGCATCCGCGGCAACCTTATATGACGTAGGCTTCAATCACTTCTGGAATGCGGCATCCGGCGATCGTGGCGGCGACCTGATTTTCTTTCAGGGCCACTCGTCGCCCGGTATCTACTCCCGTGCCTTCCTGGAAGGCCGACTGACCGAATCGCAACTTGAAAATTTCCGGCAAGAAGTTGGCGGGCAGGGCATGCCGTCATATCCGCATCCGTGGCTGATGCCGGATTTCTGGCAGTTTCCGACAGTTTCGATGGGCCTTGGCCCGATCATGTCGATCTACCAGGCACGCTTCATGAAGTACATCGAAGCACGCGGCATTGCCAAGACCCAAGGGCGGAAGGTCTGGGCATTCCTTGGCGACGGTGAGATGGACGAACCGGAATCGCTCGGGGCCATCGGGATGGCCGGGCGCGAACGGCTGGACAACCTTGTTTTCGTGGTGAACTGCAATCTGCAGCGCCTTGATGGACCCGTGCGTGGCAATGGCAAGATCATTCAGGAGTTGGAGAATCTGTTTGGTGGCGCCGGATGGAACGTGATCAAGGTGATTTGGGGCAGCCGTTGGGATGCCCTGCTTTCTCGTGACCACAATGGCGCGCTGATGCGCAGGATGATGGAAGTCGTCGACGGTGAATATCAGACCTACAAGTCAAAATCTGGCGCGTTTGTGCGCGAGCGTTTCTTTAACACGCCCGAACTCAGAGACATGGTGGCCGAGTGGACAGACGATGAAATCTGGGAACTCAACCGCGGCGGTCATGACCCCCATAAGATCTATGCTGCATATTCGGAGGCGTCCACACCTAACGGTCGCCCAACAGTCATCCTTGCCAAGACCATCAAGGGATACGGTATGGGTGAGGCCGGTCAGGGGCTGAACAACACCCACCAGAAAAAGAAGATGCAGGTGGAGCAGTTGAAGAAGTTCCGAGACCATTTCAAACTGCCGATTTCCGACGACGCCATCGAAGACGTGCCGTATCTGACATTTGACGAAGGCTCGAAGGAGCTGGAGTATATGCGCGCTCGTCGTCAGGACCTTGGCGGTTATCTGCCGGCACGACGTCGAAAAGCCGAATCCCTTCCCACTCCAGAACTGAGCGCCTTCGAGGTGTTGCTCAAAGGAACCGGTGAGAGCCGAGGCATGTCCACCACGATGGCATTCGTCCGATTTCTCAACATCGTCCTCAAGGACAAGGCGCTAGGCAAGCGCGTCGTGCCTATCGTGCCGGACGAATCTCGTACCTTTGGCATGGAAGGCCTGTTCCGGCAGATCGGTATCTGGAATCAGGATGGCCAGAAGTACGAGCCGGAGGATTCCGGGCAACTGATGTTTTATCGCGAGTCCCAAACAGGCCAGATTCTGCAGGAGGGGATTAACGAGGCAGGTGGGATGTCGGACTGGATCGCGGCTGCGACGTCGTATTCGACGCATGGCGAGATCATGATTCCGTTCTACATCTTCTACTCGATGTTCGGTTTTCAGCGCATCGGTGACCTTGCATGGGCGGCGGGTGACATGCGCTCGCGCGGCTTCTTGCTCGGTGGCACAGCGGGTCGTACGACCCTCAACGGTGAAGGCCTGCAACACGAAGACGGTCACTCGCTGCTGTGGGCGTCCGGCATACCGAACTGCGTCAGCTACGACCCTACGTTCGGGTACGAGCTTGCGGTCATCATGCAAGACGGCTTGCGTCGGATGGTGACGGAGCAAGAAGACGTGTTCTATTACGTTACCGTCATGAACGAAAACTACGAGCACCCCGCAATTCCACAGGGCGAGGGCATTGCAGCGGACATCATCAAGGGGCTTTACTCGTTCCGCAAGGGCGAAGTCGACAACAAGGCGCCGCGAGTGCAACTGATCGGCGCAGGCACGATTTTCAACGAAGCAATCGCGGCGGCGGACCTTCTGAAGAACGATTGGGGCGTCGTTGCCGACCTTTGGGGTGCGCCGGGCATCACGGAGCTGGCGCGCGAGGGGCATGAAGTGCAGCGTTGGAATCTGCTGCATCCGACCGAGAAACAGAAGATCTCGCACGTCGAAAAATTGCTGAAGGGTGCGAAGGGACCCGTTATTGCATCCACCGACTATATCCGGGCACTGACGGAGCAACTCCGGGCGTTTATTCCGCAGCGCTTCGTCGTTCTCGGCACCGACGGGTTCGGCCGCTCCGATACGCGTGAGAAGCTGCGTCATTTCTTCGAGATTGACCGTTACTGGATCACAGTTGCAGCCTTGAAAGCGCTTGCTGATGAGGGAACGATCAATAGCCAGTTGGTTGCGGATGCGTTGCAGAAGTACAAACTGGATCCGTCCAAACCGAATCCCATGATGGTTTAAACAAGCACACAGCCGCGCCCTAACAGGCCGCCGGGAATAGGCTGGATACGTCAACATAACAACGATAATTCGAACACAGAGGGAGGACGGACATGAGGGTTCAGATAGCCTCGGACTTGCACCTTGAACTGATCGAGCGACGCTTGCCTGGGTACCTCGGCGTGGATCGCGGCGATGCAGATATTTTGATATTGGCTGGCGATATCGCCAAAGGGACGAGGGTCTTCGACCTGTTTGCAGAATGGGGTTGCCCAGTCATCTTCGTCCCTGGCAATCACGAGTTTTACGGTTCATCGATACCCGACGTCCTTTCGGAATTTGCGGATCGCGCGAAGGACTACCCTGATATACACGTGTTGGCACCCGGGTCCATCGAGTTGGGCGGAGTGCGTTTCGTCGGCTGCACATTGTGGACCGACTACGACATCTTCGGCCCGGACCGCCGACGCCTTGCGATGAAGGAGTGCGGCGAGAAGGTCTACGACTACAGCATTATCGGCGGGATGGACCGCGGACCATTTACTCCCGAGGATGCGAGGGCGCTGCACCTTGGAGATCGCGCTTGGTTGCGGGAGACGCTGGCGGTGCCGTTTGCGGGAAAAACCGTGGTGGTCACTCATCACGCGGCTCAGCCGGGAAGCGTGCACCCGCGCTTCGCGAATGAAATCATGTGCGCTGCATTCGTCTCAGACCTCGGAGACGAAATCGGCGCGGCTGACTTGTATGTACATGGACATACCCACGATTCCTTCGACTACAGGGTTGGAAAAACGCGAGTTCTGTCAAACCCGATGGGATATGTTCGTGGTCTCAGGACGGCCAGCGGTACGGCGGATCTGGAGCGAGAAAACCCTGACTTCGATAGTCGTTTTACTACAGAGATCTAGGTGTGAACTGATACATCCTGCCCATTGAACGAAAGCGTCAAACGATCGCAAGGTACAGCTCCTTATAAGCTTCGACGAGGTCGTTCAGGCTAAATGACCGGTTCAGACCGCTTGGATTTGGAAGGAGCCACGCGTGCGAGCCTCCAAACGCGGTGGATTGGCGACCCCATTGGATCTCACGCTGACCCGAAATGGCTGCGTATGCTGCTTTCCCCAAGAAAGCAATGTGTGTGGGGCGATGAAGCTCGATTTTGTCCCGCAGCGCTGAGGTCGAATCGCGGAACTCATGGGGCGAGAGTTGATCTGCACGCGCCGTGGGTCGGCTTACAACAGTCGTGAGCCCGCATCGATGCTTGAGTAGATCCCGGTCGTTTGCCGCTCGCATTTGCTCAGGCGTGAAACCAGCCAGATGCAAGACCCGCCAGAATCGGTTGTTGTGGCCTTCGAAATGGTGACCCATTTCCACTGCTCGCATACCGGGGTTAATCCCGCAGAAAACCACTGCCAAACCTGCCGCCATAACGTCTGGGAGCGTTTGATACTTCTCGCCGCTGGTGGAGTCAACTCGCATCCGCGAATTCTGCGCGATGGGCGCTTGTGCGGCAAGCATTCGGACAGTGCAAAGCTGGCCAACTATTGCGCAATTAAGGCCAGCTTGACGTGTTTGTGCTGAGGATTTGTTCTAGCCTGTAAATAGGTGGGCTTCAGGGAAATTTGACGTCATGGCCGGAAATGAGCAGGAAATGTCCCCGAACAATAACAGGTAGAGCCTCCGGGAAAACCCGTAGAACGTAAACTGTCCTTACCGGTGGTCAGAAGATTGCCGGTCCTGGCGGGCACAGGGACCTTGCGACCGGAGTTGCAGGGTCTTGCACAAGTTGACGCGGGCTGGATCGCACCGAGCGCTGCCTTCTTTCGCATTCGGATCTTGTCTTCGTGTACCTGTGGACGCACTGGGTTGACCGGTGCAGCAACGGGTGTTGCCCTGGATAAATTCGTGGCAGATATCGGGCATGTGCCCGGCAGAGGACAAGTCATCATGATGATTCGAAATCGGAGTACCTCCTTCCTTTTTGGGGGCAATGCTCCTTATGTGGAGGAGCGATACGAGGCGTACCTGACCGACCCGGATACGGTGTCGCAGGAGTGGCGTGGCTATTTCGACGCGTTGCAGGGGGTTCCGGCCGTGGACGGGTCGGATGTAGGGGATGTTGCGCACGCGCCGGTTGTCTCGCGTTTTGTTGAATTGGCAAAGCAGTCGCGAACCGCAGGACGCTCGCACGCCGATCTACGGAGTTTCGCCCGCAAGCAGCTTGCCGTACAGGCCCTGATCTCGGCGTATCGCATGGTCGGCACCCGCAATGCTCGCCTGGATCCGCTGCGCTGGACTGCGCCGGTGCCGGTGCCTGAATTGAATCCAAGCTACTACGACCTGTCCCACGCGGACATGAGCACGAAGTTCAGCAAGTCGGACACGCATTTTTCGGATGAAGATGCGACGCTTGGCGATTTGGTGCAGGCACTGTTGGAGACCTATTGCGGCACGCTAGGCGCCGAGTTCATGCATCTTGCGGATCCGAATCAGCGTAGCTGGTGGCAGATGCGGCTCGAATCTTCGCGCTCGAAAGCGACCCTGGACGCCGGCGACAAGCTGCACATCCTTGAGCGCCTGACTGCGGCCGAGGGCCTTGAAAAGTATCTGCATGCTCGCTACCCCGGGCAGAAGCGCTTTTCACTCGAGGGTGGCGAATCACTCATTGTGCTGCTGGATGAGCTGGTCGCGTATGGCGCTACCAAGGGCGTCAAGAGCTCAATTCTGGGTATGGCGCACCGTGGGCGTTTGAACGTTCTGGTCAATATCGTCGGCAAGCCGCCGGCAGCATTGTTCGACGAGTTCGACGGAAAAACCGCGAATCTTCTTCCCGCGGGCGACGTTAAATATCACAAAGGCTTCACCGGTTCGCTGCCCACTGCAACAGGGCCGGCGGAGGTGACACTGGCATTTAACCCGTCGCACCTGGAAATCGTCAACCCGGTCGTTCAGGGTATCGCTCGCGCGCGCGCCGAAGTGTTGGGGCAAGGTGCAAGCGCTGTCCTGCCGGTGGAGATTCACGGCGACGCCGCAATTTCGGGGCAAGGTATCGTCATGGAGACGATGAGCCTTTCCGATACCCGTGGCTACGGCACGGGTGGCACGATCCACGTGGTTGTCAATAACCAGGTTGGATTTACCACTTCCCACCCGGAAGATGCCCGGTCTTCGTTCTATTGCACCGACATTGCCAAGATGATCGAGGCGCCGATCCTGCACGTGAACGGCGACGACCCAGAGGCGGTTATTGCAGCGACGCGCCTGGCAATCGATTTCCGTGCGACCTTCAAGAAGAGTGTGGTGATCGAGCTGGTCTGCTTCCGACGCCATGGTCACCAGGAACAGGACACGCCGAACATCACGCAACCGTTGATGTATCGTTCTATTGCGGGGCATCCGGGTATCCGCGCCATCTATGCAAAGAAGCTGGTGGACGAACGGGTCGTGACGACCGAGGATGTGGAGAAGTATGTCCATGACTATCGTGAACGCCTTGACGCCGCGCAAAGTGCCGAACAGAAGAACCCCGTCGATGGGAACAGCGAAGAGGTGAGCTGGCCGCAACTGCTCGATGGAAATGTTGGGCGGATCTCTTACGCGGCGCCTTTGCCTGACCTGGTTCAGAAACTCGCACTCAAGATCACGAGCGTTCCCGAGCAGTACTCACTACACCCGCTTGTCGGGAAAGTCGTGAGTGCCCGCCGCGAGATGGCAGAAGGCAAGCGTCCGTTGGACTGGGGGATGGCCGAGCATCTCGCCTTCGCTTCCCTTCTCAGCGCGGGTATTGACGTTCGGTTAAGCGGGCAGGACAGTGAACGCGGTACGTTCAGCCATCGTCACGCTGTACTCCATGATCAGAAGCGGTCGATTCGAGGGGAAGGCACTTATATCCCTCTGGATAATGTCTCTGATGGCCAAGGACGGTTCTCGGTTACCAACTCGATTCTTTCTGAGTCTGCGGTCCTGGCGTTTGAGTACGGCTACTCGATTGTGCGGCAAAACTCACTGGTACTCTGGGAAGCGCAGTTCGGCGACTTTGCCAATGGTGCGCAGGTTGTCATCGACAATTTTCTGTCGGCTGGCGCGGCCAAGTGGGGGCAACATAGCGGTGTAACGATGCTGCTCCCGCACGGTCAGGACGGACAAGGTCCAGAGCACGCGTCTGCGCGTCTTGAGCGGTATCTGCAGCTCTGTGCGCAAGAAAACATGCGGGTTTGCCAGCCCACGACTCCAGCACAGATTTTCCATCTGCTGCGCTTGCAGGCCGTGCTCCACGATCGGGTTCCGCTCATCGTGATGACGCCGAAATCTCTTCTACGGCACCCGGAAGCTGTCAGTAGCCTTGAGGACCTCGCAAACGGTCGATTCAACGAAATTCTTGCCGAGGCTCCTACGAAGGCAGAAGCATCCAAGGTCGACCGCGTCATTCTATGTTCCGGCAAAGTCTACTTTGATCTTCTAGAGCGCCGTCGCAAGGCCAAGAAAGACAATATTGCGCTGATCCGCGTTGAGCAGCTGTATCCGTTCCCCGCGAAGCAGATCACCTCAGAACTGCAGCGCTATCCGAACCTGAAGAGTGTTGTCTGGTGTCAGGAAGAGTCGAAGAACCAGGGGGTCTGGAATTTCGTCATGGAACAGCTGCTGGAAATTGTGCAGGCCCCTGCGGCGCTGCGCTATGTCGGGCCGGAGGCAACCGCATCGACGGCTCCGGGTTACGCGTCGATGCACGTTGCGCGGCAGGAAAAGTTCCTTCACGCAGCTATCGACGAATAGACATGCACAACGGCGAATCGGAGGAAACAGTGCCACCGATTCGCCCCCTGCGTTGTCAGTTCTCCTGCTCTTCACGGTTCTTCCAGACGTGCGTCTAACCGCAGTTCACACGCGGTTTTACCGCGATATTCCTTTCGATTTATCTATAACTATCTGATCTAAAATAAGATTTTTCCGGGCGGTTGGCTGACCAAGAAAAATCCGCCTACAATGCGTCTATGGACGCCAGAGACGCCGTATTACCTAAGGAAACGTCGCCAGCGGAGCGGATTCTCGCGACTGCGCGGGATCTTTTATCGTGGGACTGAAAATGGGCCGCTTCGAGCCGATGGAAGACAAAAGAATGAAAGTAGTGATAGTGGTTTTCGACGGTGTGCAAGCGTTGGACGTGGCGGGTCCGGTTGACGTGTTTGCGGAGGCAAATACCTTTCTGCCTGCGCACCAACATTATGAAATTGCGCTTGTCGGAGTCCGGGGCGGCAACGTAGTGTGTTCCAGTGGACTCGGTATCAATGTGCCGTTCGACTACAAGGCTTATACCGGCGAGTGCGATTTACTGCTGGTAGCGGGCGGTCCCAGACTGCCGGAAGCCAAGCCTGAGCCTGAATTCCTGAACTGGATTCGCACTAAAGCCAATCACTCGCGACGGTTTGGTTCCGTGTGTAACGGTGTTTTCCTGCTGGCGCATGCCGGTCTGCTCGATGACAAAGTGGTCACCACCCATTGGAACGACGCGAAACGTCTCAGCGACCAGTTTCCGAATACGACAGTCAGGCCGGATAAGATTTTCGTGCGCGACGATCGTCTCTTTACTTCAGCAGGAGTAACCGCCGGCATCGATCTTTGTCTGTCACTCGTCGCAGAGGACTTTGGCCATGATCTGGCAGTCAAGGTGGCCAAGCGCCTTGTGGTCTATATCCACCGTGAAGGCGGCCAATCACAGTACAGTCCCTTCCTTGCGGCCGGCCCGGACGAAGACTCTATCGTCGGTAAGGTGCAGCGCTACGTTACGGCACACATCGCTGACATGTTGTCCATCGAACAACTCGCGGATGCGGTGTCCGTGAGCCGCCGAACGATCTCCAGGGTATTCGCGAAGTATGCGCAAGTGACGCCATCCGTATTTGTAGAGCAGGTGCGGGTCGACTTCGCAAGGAAGCTCCTCGAAGAGACCGATATTCCGTTGAAGACAGTGGCTTTCAAATGCGGATTTCACAGTGCGACCCATATGAGGATGAGTTTCGCGCGTCGGCTGGACATCACTCCCAAGCAGTACCGCGAGCACTTCCGTGACACCGACATCGTTGCAAAAGCCGACCCTGGGAATCAGGACACCGGCAAGCGGACTTTCCCAGAAAACCAGTTGTCCGCCGAAGACACCGTACCTGCTTCAATGACACGCGGTGCCGCCCAGGGGACTGTGATCCGAGCCGTCGCCTGAGCAGCTTGCCAACAAAGGCAACTACATGACGGGCGACATGTTTCCGTCTACATTGATCGACGTTCCTGTCACATAACTCGCGAGATCCGAAGCGAGGAAACAGGCGACATTGGCAAACTCTTCGGCCGTCCCCAGGCGTCCCAGCGGAACATTTTCGGCCATTTTCGAGAGAAACGCCTCATAAGAGCCGCCGCCCGCCTGTGAATGCTTGCGTACCCATTGGTCGCTATCGATCAAACCAACGTGCAACGAATTAACCAGCACGTTGTAGGGTGCGCCTTCCCCTGCAAGCACTTTCGTCAACGCCATTCCGGCCGCGCGCGATACGGACGTAGGCGCGGATGCCGCTTTCGGCGCCTTTGCGGCTATGTTCAGCACATTGATCACGCGTCCCCAGCGCCGTTCGGTCATTTGAGGCCAGGCGAGCCGCGTCAGGCGAATCGCCGCGAATAGCTTCAGGTCGAAATCGGCCTGCCAGACCTCGTCGGAAATCGACATGAACGAACCGGTTTGTGCGATGCCTGCGTTGTTGACCACAATATCGACCCGGCCGAACCTTTTCATCACGTCAGAATAGGCAGCAGCGATTTCCTCGGCTTTGGTCACGTCGCAGGGACATACGTGGACGCGACCTTTCGCCGTCTTGGATACAACAAGCCGCGCCTCCTCGAGCATCTCAGGCCCCCGCGCGAGCATCGCGACATCGGCGCCGCTTTGCGCCATCCTCGCGGCGATCGCTCGTCCGATACCTTTGCTGCCGCCGGTGATTACGGCGACACGCCCTGTCATGTTTGCTTCCATCCGACTCTCCGAAATTTTTAAAAGATTGCAAGCATGGGCTTATGACATCCGAGCGCCGACCGATCGGCTGCCGTGAAGGTCTGCTTGGTTTTTAGTCCCGCATGCGCTTATCCGCCAGCGCCAGTTGGCAATCGTGGATGATCTTGACCACCAGCCGGGCTTGGTGATTCAGGTCCTCAGTATCCAATATCTCTTCCACAGCATCGCGCGCCCATTCGGCGCTGACAAACCCCGCGTGCCGCCCGGCGATCTCTCGCGCCACCACCGCGAGCTTGGAAATCACCAACCAGTCGGCGTGCCGACTGTGCCGGTGCAGCCACTTGTGGGCCGCCTGCACATGGAAATCCGCGCTCGGCCAGGCTTCGTTCAGATAAAAAGCGCCCAGGTTGCCGCAGGTGAGCCAACAAAGCAGCTCGACACGGTCCTGGTGGCTCAGAGGATGAGTGACATCGTTCATGGCGGTGCTCACGAAGATGAAAGCGTTGGGTGTAAAGCCGCTGCGGGTTGGCCTGCGAGGCCGACATCAAAAGATAACACGCCTGAAGCGAGATCGCGCAACCGGGACCGCGCATCAACGCGCCCGCGCCCGCCCTTGGTTGCTCCTTGGCAGCTCGCCGCCGGCATCCGTAGCGTGCGAGCCTGGCATCGGCGAAGCTGCAACGCCACGCCGATTAGTCGGCCCGACACCACCGACCGGAATCTGGGCACACAGTGGCCGGTGCGCCGTTCAGCCAGACCTGCTCCTCCTCTAGCCGCAGCGAGGTCGAAGGGGCGATGTCGAACACAACATTAAGCGCTTGCGCCACATGGGCATCTTCGATGGGCAGCTCCCAGGTCAGGAATAGTTGAGTGCAATACTGGCCGGGCGTGAACTCAGCGACATTAAAACCGCTGCTGTTGCGTCGAATTACGCCATGAGGCTGGCCGGTATCGAATATGACAACGGTGCCCCGGGTTAGAGGGATTCGATAATCCAAAGAGGGAAAGTGCAAGTCCAGACCCCTGTCGTCGCTCAGGAAGAGATTGCAAAAGGCTGCACCGCCATATTGCCCGCCGTCATGGTGGTACTTCGCGCCGCGGCAGGCCATGAGCGCTACGTCGCTGGAGGCAAGCACGCCAGGCAGTCCAAGTGCGCACGTCCAGTCGGACACCGCCTGCACGCAGCGCGAGTAGTCCGGCCAACGCGCTCGCGCTCGTGCCAGAGGCATCGCTTCGACGTCTCCCGGCTCCAGGAACAAGCGCGACGATATCTCGCGTTCCCAATCGGCAAGCAGACGTGCCGGGGGCACAGGCACGTCGACTGTGCCGGTCAGCACGATGTCGCTCACGCGTCGACTGCGCATGGCGTCGCCACTCCAGAAATAGGAAGTGAGCGGGTCTCGAACTTGTTGCTGCACGTTCAACGTATTTGCCTCGAAAGTGGCCTGCAAGATTGGCTTGTAGCCCTCGTGACTGGCAACGAAGCCAAGTTTTTCATAGCAACGGTGTGACTCATGAGAGAAAGGGAAGTATATCGTCACGCGTCAGAAGGCTGGCCGCACTGTACCGCCGACGATTCACTTGGGGCGATTGGGGGCGCTAGACGGGTTCGCAAGCGCGGTGTCACGAAGTCGAGGAATACACGCAGCTTCAACGGCAGCGGTGTTTGTCCCATATGCACCAGACTCACCGGTGATGGCGCCGGCTCGAACGTATCGAGCACCATGCGAAGGGTATTGTCACGCACGGCATCCGCGACCTGGTAGGACAGAACGCGTGTCAGTCCAACGCCAAGAATCGCGGCTGCGATCGCCGCTTCCGCTGTATCGACAGCAAGCCTTGAGTGAATGGGCACGGCCTGCTCGATTTTTCCGGATCCGAAACTCCATGCGCGCGCGGATTCGAGCCCCTCGAACGTAATGCACTGGTGCCCGGTGAGATCGCTCGGCTGCGCCGGTTCGCCATGGGCAGCCAAATATTCCGGGCTTGCGCAGACCACGCGCCGGGTTGCTCCCACGCGCGTTGCGACCAGCATGCTATCGGGCAGTTCGCCAATCCGGAGCGCGACGTCGACGTGTTCTTCCATCAGATGCACGACGCGATCGGCGAGCACGAGCCGAATGTCGATCTGCGGATAGTGCGCGAGGAACTCCGCAACCACCGGCACGACGTGCAGGCGGCCGAACACCACCGGCGCCGTGACCACGAGATCGCCTTTGGGCGCCGCGTACTCACCGGTTGCAGCGCGCTCGGCTTCGCCAATTTCTTCGAGAATGCGGCGGCATGCGGCCACGTATGACTGCCCGGTCTCGGTCAGCGAAAGTTGTCGTGTCGTGCGGTGAAGCAGCCGCGTTTTCAAGTGCGACTCCAATTCTCCAAGTTTGCGGCTGACCGTCGTCAGCGGCACGCCGAGGCGGCGCGCGGCGGCCGAAAGACTGCCCGATTCGACGACCGCGACGAGGATGGACATGGATTCAAGCCGGTTCATCGGACTCTCTCTTTAGATGGCAGGATGATTTCCACTTTGTCGGGATACTCTTTAAAAATGGAAACGCGTAACGTTGGGCCTGTCGCTACCGACGTTCTTTTTCAAAAGGAAATTTCCATGTCCCGTATTTCGACGCCTGCCACGATTGCCGATGCACCGGCTTCCTCTCAAGCGCTGCTGGAAGCCGTCAACAAACAGTTGGGCGTGGTGCCCAACATGTTCAGGCTTATCGCCAATAGCCCCGCCGCGCTCGAAGGCTTCCTCGGCCTGTCCGGCGCGCTCGCGAAAGGCTCGCTTGCGGCCCAGACGCGCCAGCGTATCGCGCTTGCCGTCGCTGAAGTCAATGGATGCGATTATTGTTTGTCCGCCCACACCTATCTGGCGAAGAACCTCTCGAAGCTCGACGACGTGGAAATCGCCGTGAATCGCAGCGGCGGTTCGAACGACCCGAAAGCGCAGGCGGCGGTACAGTTTGCGAAGAAGGTCGCGCAGGCACATGGCCGCGTATCGGATACCGATTTGAATACGGTTAGGGCGGCCGGTTACGACGATGCGCAGATCGTCGAAATCGTGCTGCACGTTGCGTTGAATGTCTGGACGAACTACATCAACATAGTCGCAGAAACGGACATCGATTTCCCGATCGTGCATGCGCGCAAGGCTGCTTAAGAAACGAACCCAGAGGAGAGCTTTTGGATGCAGGCCACCGGCGCGCTGTGGCGTCGGCGGTCTGCGCTTTGGTGACTTCACCGGCAACCAGCGGCATTGCACCAAGCGCGATGGCCAACACCCATGGCTAGGATTATTTCGGTGCATCGCGTTGGTTTTTGTGTCGAAGGGACAGGCACGTTACGCTTTGCGGTAGCGTGGAGCGGGCGTACCGGTTTGTGTAGCGGCGAACAGGGCAGCACGAGCGGCGTCATACTTTTCCCACAGGCTTTCGTCTGCCACGGACGGCCAGGTGAGGCTTTCACCCCGGTCGTAGCCGACCAGTGCGGCATCCACCATGTTCTCGGTGCTCATTACAGATTCCGCGCGCAATGCCGACAGAGGTATGCCCGACTCATCCCAGATCTCCGTTGCCGTCGTTGCCGGCAGCACCACCTGCAGCCTGACCCCGGTGTTCGCCAGTTCGTCCTGGAGTCCGCGGCTGAATGCGAGCACATAGGCCTTGGTGCCGCTATAGACAGCGCTGAGTTCCCACGAATGCACCGACAACACTGAGGCGACGTTGACGATGTCCCCTTCGTTGCGGGCGAGGAAGCCGGGCAGCACAGCGTGGGTCAGCCGCGTGAGCGCCGTGATATTGAGCGCGACCTGTGCCATCGAGTCGCTCACAGGCGTTTGCGCCAGAGGGCTGAAGCGCGCGAGGCCTGCGTTGTTGACCAACAGACGCACGCTGGGATCGTTGGCCAACACATATTCGACCTTGGACAGATCGGCTTCTTTCGTAAGGTCCGCCGCCAGCACTTGGACTGCGACACCGTAGGATGCCGACAGTTTGTGCGACAGTTCCGATAAGCGGTCCGCGCGCCGGGCCACCAGGATGAGATCGTAGCCGCGTGCAGCCAGGCGGTCGGCATAGACGGCGCCAATGCCGGAAGATGCGCCGGTTACGACGGCAGTTTTTTTGCTAGTAGTCATTGTGTTTCCCCATGCAATAAGTTGAGCACTCAATTATTATGGTTGAGTGCTCAACAATATAGGTTTATGCTTGGCACTTGTCAATAGTGCTGTACTCAACCATCCTTACGTCTTGGAAAAAAAACGGTCATGACATGAAGAAACGCAGCCGATCGGCCTCTGCCCGGAGCGACGAGCAAAATGCCTACGAAATGCTGGTGTGTACCAATACCGCGGTGCGGCGGGCCGCGCGCCGATTGGGCAACCTATATGACGACGCGCTTGCTCCCTCGGGCCTGAAGGCAACCCAGGTGGGCCTGCTGTCGGAAATCCAGCGGTGGGCAGCCGCAAACAGCGGACAGGCGCCCACGCTGCAGGACCTGGCGGGAAAGCTTGCCATTCAGATCTCCGCCTTGACTCACGCGCTCAGGCCTCTTGTGCGCGATGGCTTCGTCGTGTTGCAGCCGGATGAACAGGACAAGCGTACCAAGCGGGGGGTGCTGACAAGCGCGGGCGAGGCGCGGCTCGGCGAGGCGCTTGAACACTGGGCGAGGGTTAATCAGCGGGTCGAAGCCGTCCTGAGCCCCGATTCAGCGGCCACGCTGCGCGCGCTAGCCGACCTGGTCGCCTCGGATGAATTTCTGGCGGCGTATAGCCACAGTCAGGCTGGATAAAAGACGGTGCCTCTGCCCACGGCTGAGCGGTATTCCCCCCATAAATCATCGTTAGAAGGGGGCAACGGGGCGTGTGTGTGCGGCCGACGCTTGCCCCTGCTCGCTGCTCAAGCTGGCATCTTGCGGAAGGAAATCGCCAAGCGATTCCAGCTGTTGATCGCCGAAACGAGCAGCGTCAGGTCGACGATTTCTGCGTCGCTGAAATGCGGCTTGACAGCGTCCCAAACCGCGTCGGGCACGTGTTCCCGCGACACGAGTGTGACGGCTTCGGTCCATTCCAGCGCGGCGCGTTCGCGGTCCGTGAAAAACGGCGTTTCGCGCCAGACGACCACGGCCGCCAATCGGCGGTCGGTTTCGCCTCCCTTGCGCGCATCGGTCGTGTGCATGTCCACGCAGAAGGCGCATCCGTTGATCTGCGAGGCGCGCAAGCGGACCAGTTCGGACAGGGGTTTTTCAAGCGATGACTTGCCGATCTGGTCTTCGAGCGCGAGCAGGGCCTTGATCGCATTCGGGTTGGCCTTGTAGAAATCGAGACGTTGTTCCATGATTTTCTCCTGGGGATGGTTTAGAGGAGGGTGCGGCGGCTGCACTCGACCGAGTTGCATGTGCGGCACCGCGCAAAACTGTTGCGGTGCTTGATCGTGCGATTCGTGGGGACGGTAGTTCCTCCCGCAACTTCGCAAGATCTGTGTCGAATTGCACGAGTAGCGCTGCCGGCTGATTCGCAAGGCGAGTCAGATCGTCGAGGCCTTCATACGGGCACGCCTCAGCGCTTCAATACTGCGGCGGTTTGACGTCGAACGCAATCCGTCCTGCGGGCAGAAAAGTGAGCGAGATGAGAGCGCCGCCCTTGACTTCCGGAAAATGGCTGCTGCCCGGCGCGGGTGCCGTCCAGCCGCCATAACACCAGCCGTTCGGACCCGCGAGCGCGGCGCCTTCATTAAGCGGCACCACCAGATTGATTTCGCCATACGGGTGCAAGTGGTAGCCCGCACGGAAGCTGCCTTCGGGGTTGTTCTGGGCGTTATCCGTGCTGTCCAGCAGCACCGCTGTGACGCTGAAAAAGAACGTCTCCTCGCAGGGCACACCGACTCGTGAGCGACGATAACGCGGGCCAGCGACTTCGGTGTCGGCCGCCCAGCCCTCGTTCACGCCGAGGGTAATCAGTCGCGCCAGGTCCTTGTACAACTCGCTTTCAACGCCATATTTCGTATTCAGCCATTGCTCGACCTCTGTGCTCGTGGTCATGTCCTTGACCTCTTGCAGAAAGGGGATAAAACGCGCGACAAGTTCGTCTTTGCTATTTGTAAATTGGGTCTGAGACATTCTTGAGGTTTCCTATGAAGCTGAAGCAACCATTCTTGCTCACAGCGTCCGTTCAATCCATAATCAATCGACCAAAATTTCTATTGCATCGTAGATATTTCCCATGGATCCGCTTTCCGACGTGTTTCTCCCTGCTGAAGGTCGAAAGCATGCTTTCGGCGCGCTTTGAGGCGGCCGATCCCTGGGCCCTGCGATTTCCCGCCTATCGTCATGTCAAATTCGGCGGAGTCATCAAGGGCGATGAATGGGTATGGATTGAAGGTGTCACCGCGCCCGCGAAATTGGAGGAGGGAGACTTCTACCTCCTCACTGACGGATTGCCGTACTGTTTTGCCAGCGATCCCGGCGTGGAACCGCAAGATGGGGAGAAGGTGTTTGCCAGTAACCTGGGAGCGGACGGGATTGTTCGCTATGGACGGGGAGAAATGCGCATGATTGGGGTCGGAGGACTCTTCCAGTTCGACGGTGACATGAGCGGCTTGCTGCTCAATTTCCTGCCCCCGCTTGTTGTCGTCTCCGCGGATTCTCCAGATGCCAGATCGCTGAGTGCGGCCCTCGAATTGATCAGGGCGGAGACAGAGTCAGTTCGGCCTGGAGCGGCAGCGATGGCGGGCAGCCTCGCGAATATTGTGCTGGTGAATATCCTGCGAGCTCACTTGCCGCCAACCCGAGGTCAGCAGGCTGGCTAGGCGCGTTGTCGGATCCAAGGATCGGCTCTGCGCTAAGGATGGTGCGTGAAGAAATAGCACGTCGCTGGAAGGTGGAGGAATTGGCGTCGAAGGTCGGCATGTCACGCACTGCGTTTATTGAGCGCTTCAAAGATCTCGTGGGCTTGCCTCCAATGGAGTATCTGATCCGCTGGCGCATGACGATTGCCAGGAATGCCTTGAAGACGGGCAGCGACAATCTCTCGAGCATCGCCGCCGCCGTCGGCTACGCATCCGAAACCACTTTTAGTTCGACTTTCAAACGGATGTTTGGCCAGAGCCCCAGCCGGTATCGCTCGGAAGCACGGAGCAAGGTTTGAATGGGAACCTTGCAGTGCCATTTGAACGGCGTCCTAGTGAATAGCGAATCGCACCGGGTGGTCGCCATCGCAAGACGAAAATCTCATGTTACGCATCCCAAATTCTCATGGGATGTTTACCACAACCCTCAAAGGCTTGTCCGGTGGGGCGAGAAATCTCACGTTATGAGTACGGATGCAGATGTAGATGCCCCTCAGCAGCCGTTTGGGGGCGCTCTTTTGCCCTTTGCGTATACGTACAGTGCGAAGAAAAAAAGTAACGTCATAAAGGCGGCCAAAAACGAAAAAACCCAACCGCCGGTATGCCGAAAATGCACTGTACTGTCGAAATTTACTGGATTTGTGACGCGGGAGAGGACTTCCGTAGAATAATTGTTTTTGCCTTTCGTCACCTCGATGATACCCGTGCGAGATGCTTCACGTGCCGTCGCAAACATGTTCCAAGCGCCAATCCAACATCCCAATGCCATTACTCCCGCAAAAAAAATATTGAAAACGTTGGTTGCTGCAGAAGTTACTTTTGTTATTTCCTTTCGTTCGGTGCCTTGCATTTACCCTCCGGTTTTGCTTGCCTTCGTCACCGCAACAACGCTGTCGGCGAATATTTTATGTCTCGGCCGCCCGCCGTCCGTCAGCTAGATCGGCCAACGCAAAGCCCAAATTCAAAGGCACCAGTTTACCTGGAGGGCGCGGGAAAAATTTGCGATCCACCAAAGTCAAAATATTGTCCGCTGACTAATCAGCGAGCAGAAGAACGACGGAATCGCCCGCGAGCGATTCAATTATTTTCTCGAGCGAAGCGCGCCCGAATTATCGAGTGGCATCCTGAATTTTTCCATGTCCCCCAAAACAATACGGCAACAATGGCAAAATCCGCGGCCTCAAACAACAAATAGTCACCCAGTCTCGTTTTTCGAGCGAAAAAACTCACCGGAAGATAAGTTAAAAAGATCGTGCTGGAATGTGCGAAAAAAAAAGCTTAATTTCCTTTCTCACCTCATAAAGATCAAGTCGATTTTTTCCAATATGAGCGGAGCACCTTCAGCGACGTTATCAATGGCAATCTCGGCCTTACTACGATCCAACACTAGGCTCACGTCAGGCGCCGACGCTGTTATCGTCAACGTGATCGGGCGGCTTCCAGACCTGGCTTCGATAAATTCCTCTACTTTTGAAAAGTCAACGCCATCCGATACAAATTTGACGTTCTGGCACTGACTGAGACATTCGAGTAATCGGGATATATCCTCCGCCTATAGCGTAACCGTTAGATATTTTTTGATAAGCATATCAATTTTTCCAATTTTAAAAAACTAAGGAATTTTTCAATGAGGTGGGGTATGAGCGAGGGCGGAAATGTGCGGAAAACCACTGGCTATTAAAATTCAGATAATAACATGCGTGGTATTATCTGACCCCAATCGGTGAGCTCAGGAATTTTAAGGAGCGAAAGTGCATCAAATAATTTCGCAGTTGCATACCGTTAACTTTCCGCTCGCCGGTCTGGTTGGGAAAGCATCAAACAAAATCTTCTTGGATAAATTCTGGTGGACATCACTTTGCACATTTTGTGCGATTGAAAATGCTCCTGCTTCAAATCGGGACCGGCGAATTTTGATGGCCATTGGGTGCCTTTCAACACTATTCGAGGGGCTGGGAGTCTGGGGATTCGTAATTGCGTCCGTCATGTGGATCGTGGTTGTCGAGGTACCGGCTCTAGTTCAACGTCGATGCCCCTTAGAACCGACTCGCTTAGCAGGTCTGTCCAGGTGGCGTGGCTTGTGCGTTGCGGCGGCCGGCGCTATTTTCATTTATTTTTTTGGCTCGGTGGGCACTTGCCTCTCCGCTTTGCTTGCTGTCTGCGTGGTTTTGGTACCGGATTTGCTTTCTCAAATACGATTTTGGCGGGAATCTGGACAATAAAAAGACCTCGCTAACCCGAAAAATGCACGATTAGGTGCGAGCGGCGGACTCTTGTCTAACCTCTGTAGGGGATAGGAAATCGGGGTCTCCTCAATGGGGAAATCTCCACCAGTTTCAGCGTAAGTGCGCGTATGCCCTCGCTCGAATTGGAACGTCCGAATCTCGTGGAGTCCTCGAGCACCTGGCCCGTCGCTCAGACAACCACCTACGTGAATACGGCGAGGAAGGGTTGAGCCATTGGCCGCTTCCCTTCGTCAGACGCTGAATGTCCGGTATCGGCGAGATTGAAGGACGGCTCAGGGTCGGCTATTGCCGGTCACGGTCGGCGACAGCCGACCAATACGGGCTTTCGACGCATGCCCCTAGATTAGCGACAATCTGGCAGACTTCACGACTCCGTACCCCATCCATTCAGCAAGTGAACCGGAACATGGGAGTGACCTGGACACGATTAGCCTTTAAGAAGCGCCGCAAGACTAGATAACAGTCCGTCACATTCGAGGATGTATATTGCCTAAGCCACATTGCCAAATGCATGAAGACCCAGATGTCGGATCGGAAATACGCAGCCTACGAAGCCGCCAAACCTGACTTCGATCTGGTTCGAGGAGCGCTCGGCGATCTTGTCGATGGTGACCCGTAGAGGACCTCGTACATGAGATCTTCTGCGGCGACGTCGAAGAAATGCAAATCCGATTCACGTAAGGCTCGCTAGCGCCAGCTTATACCGCTAGCATGGCTTGGCCCAAAGCTGACGTGGCGAGGTCATGCAACGAACGCCATGACGCAGCCCGCCGCGATCGCTGGCTGATACGAATCGCTTGAACGCACGCTGGGGTTCCATCTCGGCAACGCGTTCGCGACAGATCACTTCGTTGTGCCGAGCGCGGTTGCCGTCTTCACAAAACGCAGCGTCATTCGGTCGGACTCGCCTATAGCCAGATATTTGGCGCGATCCTGGTCTCCATCTACCAGTGTCGGCGGCAGCGTCCATACACCCCGTGGATAATCCTTGGTGTCACGCGGATTACTGTTGATTTCGCTGGAGCCGGCCAGTGTGAAGCCGGCAGCGCGCGCGTGCTGGATCACATAGGCTTCGGTGAGATATCCGGTGGCGATCATCTGTTGATTAGACGTTCCGGGTTTCGCTCTATGGTCTTCTATGCCGAGTACGCCACCGGGTTTCAGCTCAGCGTAAAAGGCCTTGAAGTTATCATCGATATGGCCGTCTTTCATCCAGTTGTGGACATTGCGGAACGTGACCACCAAGTCGACGCTACCCTCAGGCGCGACGTCGGAAAACCGGCCGCCGCGCAGCGCGCCGATTTTCACATTGCCATATAGCGCAGGATCTTGCGCAAGCTTTTCCCGATAGCGCTTATTGCCCGCCGATTCCGGCTTGGCGCCGTCGGAGAAATACGGCGCGACATACAGCTTGCCGCTGTCATGCAGGTAAGGGGCGAGGATTTCGGTGTACCAGCCGGCGCCGGGCTCGATTTCGATGACGGTCTGGTTCGGCTTTATCCCGAAGAACGTCAAGGTCTGCGCCGGATGCCGGTAGACGTCGCGCGCACGTTCCGCGTCGGTGCGTTGGGGACCGGCGAGAATCGCCGCAAATGCCTGCGCGGGACTTGCATCGGCAGTGGGCACACGTAGCACGGCGAGGCCACAAATGCCGAGGCCGAATAGACCTAGCGCCAGGGCGCGCGCAGATAAACGACGGGAAGCCGGCATGCTGAATTTTCCTTGGATAGCGATCGCTGAATTCGGTTTTGCTGCGGACGTGCGTGAAATCCGCAGCGACATCTACATCTTACCGTGGCACGGTTTTTACCGTAGTCTGGTCGCACGCGAGGCTCTGCCCGACCGGCAGTGGATGCTGGCCGCGGCCTCAACGCAGACCATCGAACGGCCGCTCGTCGCTCATCATTGACCACCGCGGCTCACAGCGAACGCTCGATGGCTTGGCCGAGTAGCTCCAGACCCAGGTCGATCTCCTCCTCGCGGACGGTCAACGGAGGAGCGATCCTGAAGACCCCGCCCATACCGGGCAACTGCACGATGTTCATGCTGAGTCCCAGCTTCATGCACGCGCGGGTGATCTTTGCGCCAAGCCCATCCGCCGGCTCCTTCGTGTGGCGGTCCTTGACGATCTCCATCCCCAGAAGCAGCCCTCGTCCGCGAATGTCACCGATGCACTCGAAGCGTTCCATCAGATCCAGAAGGCCGCGTTTGAGTCGTGCACCCATCAGATTCGCGCGCGCAACCAGCCCCTCGCGCTCGACCACATCCAGTACCCGCAGACCGATGGCGGCGGGAAGCGGATCGGACACATGGGTCGTATAGAACAGGTAACCCAATTCATGGGCTCGCTCCTCTATCTGCGCCGAGGTCACCACAGCCGCGAGCGGTAGACCGGCGCCCAGCGTCTTCGACAGGGTGAGGATGTCAGGTGTGACGCCGTCATGCTGACAGGCGAACATCGTGCCGGTGCGTCCGATTCCGGTTTGCGCTTCATCGAGAATCAGCAGCATGTCGCGCTCTTCGCATTTGCGCTTCAGCGCGGCCATGTAGCCTGGCGGCAGTTCGATGATGCCGCCGGAACTGAGGATCGGCTCTGCGATGAAGGCGGCGAGATTGCCGCTGGACTGACGATCGATGAGATCGAAAGCGTAGTCCAGCTCCGCCAGGTAATCGTACTCGCCGTTGCGCTCGAAGCGCGGGCGGTACGGGAACGGAGCAGGGATCGCGAAGGAGCCGACGTTTGCGGGACCGACGCCCTTGCGGCCGGCACTGTAGGTGGCTGATGCAGCTGCCCCCGTCATGCCGTGCCAGGACTGCGCGAAGCTGACGATTTCATATTTGCCGGTGACCAGCTTCGCCATGCGAATGGCAGCCTCGTTCGACTCCGCGCCTGTGCTGAGTAACAGTGCCCGGTCGAGTCCGTCGGGCGTGATGTCGGCCAAGCGGGTGGCCAGCTCGACCACCGGTCGCGACAGCATCCCGCTGAAGAGGTGATCGAGCTTGCCGGCGTATTCGTTGATGACTGACACGATTTCCGGATGGCTGTGCCCCAGCACCGCGCTCATCTGCCCCGAGGTGAAATCGAGGATCGCGCGATCGTCCGCGTCATAGACGAAACTGCCCTGGGCGCGCTCGATGATCATCGGCTCGAAGGTGCCGCCATAGCGGATCAGGTGTTGCCTGGCGTTGCGCCAGAAAGTTGCGTCATCGTTGCGGGACATCTTGCCTCTCCTTTGCTGGTAGCGGGAATCACTTGCAGTCTAGATGGCTTTCTGGTTTCATAGAATCGAATAGTTCTTATTGACGATAGAAGCAAGGCTAATATCTTGAGTCTTACACTCGAAATCGATCTGCTGCGTTCATTTATCGTTATTGCCGAGGTGCGGGCGCTTAGTCGTGCGGCCAACCGGATCGGCCGGACCCAGTCGGCGCTGAGTCAGCAGATGAAACGCCTCGAAGAGATCGTCGATCAGCCGCTGTTCCGGCGCACAGGTCGCGGGGTGGTCCTGACGAATCCCGGCGAACGCCTGTTGATCCACGCTCAACGCATTCTGCGGCTACATGACGAGGCAATGGCCGATCTTTCCGGTAGAGGGTTGTCGGGGACAATCCGTTTCGGCTGTCCGGACGACTATGCCGCCGTTTTCCTGCCGCATTTGCTGCGTCAGTTCTCGAGTCAACACCCGCATGTCCTGATGGAGGTCATGTGTGCTCCTACCCCACGCTTACTCGAACAGCTGGAGATGCATGCGCTGGACCTTGCGCTCATCTCGTTGCCGGAGGGCGCCGCGAATGACAACATCATTCGCCGCGAACCGCTGGTCTGGGTGGGTTATCCGGGACTTGATTCCGCGCACTTCGACCCGTTGCCGCTAGCGCTTTCCGATCCGGACACACTCGACCACGTGGCAGCCTGTGAGGCGCTGCACCGCGCTGGCAGGGCCTATCGTATCGCCTACGCGAGCAGCAGTCTCGCGGGACTCACGGCTCTGGTCCGCTCGGGGCAGGCCTTGGCCGTCATCACACAGACTGCCGTCGCCCCGGATCTCTGCATACTCAACGGCGATCCCACGCTGCCACCGTTGCCCACCATCGGCATTACGCTGCGGTTTGATCGGGAGCGTCCTGCTCATCTGACCACCGTATTCGCGGAGCACATCAGACTGACGTTACCGTTGCTGTGATTATGGGTAGATATGCCGGTGTCGAGTCTGGAAGATACGGGCCAGTTGTGGACTTTCGACACCGCTATAGAAATTTGCGACAGTTGCCCCGACAACCCAATACCGTCAACGCAGCACGTGCACGACGTGAAGGATGGTGGTAAGCGAGAAATAGGCTGTTGTCGGTATCGCACGGCGACTGTCCGCTGAGCAGTGGCACTAACGGACCCGCCCCGGCCAGGAACAGACGTTCGCCCTCAATGCGTAGATCGTCAACAATCGATGCATGCAGAATCGACGAGAGAGTGTCTGAAATTCAAGATCTTTGACAGTTGATCCTCTATATCCTTCTACTATGTATGATGCCAGTCGCGCCTCACAACAGAATGGGTAATGGTCGCGATGAGTGTTGCGACGTTGGGATCCATGCATGCTGTGCAGATCAATCATCTTCGTCACCATCGCTACTGTATGGAGCCAGAAGACGTCGAGGCAGCGAGTGCCAGAATGTCGTGGTGGCACGCGATCATGATCGGTCCAGTATTTCCCTTGCGGCTAGTCTTTAAAGCGGCAATGATCGGCAATCGGAGGATTCGTGACTGGATCGCGCTGGAGCTCGCGGCAAACATCGTGTGGATCGCGCTTGTTTTCGGCGCTTTCGATTGTGGCTTTCTTAAATACCACATAGTGGCAATGGCGATTGGTCAGTGCCTGACTTCGTTCTTTGCTGTGTGGACTGTCCATCATGATGCTGAAGGCAGTCTTGCAATGTCACGTACCGTGCGAAGAAAATTTTTCGCTCGCGTCACCTACAATATGTTCTTCCACATGGAGCATCACCTGTTTCCTGCAGTGCCAACTTGTCATTTGGCCACGCTAGCGGCCCGGATCGATGCCGCTGGAGCAAGTATTCAATGGAGGCAGGTTCTCTAGACACCCTCTGCGGTGCCGACTGAAAGTGCTAAGAAAGTGCTAATACTGTTGCAGCCACTACGAGTGATGCGATATGCCAGCGGTTCATGATTCACTCCTGTCGCCTTGGTGTGAGAAATGCTCTTACAAACACGACTACTTGCGCGGACAATGGCCGGAGCTGGTCCGCTATGTCGAAAACGGCGACTAGCCGATCTCGAACAACCCCGGCGAAAACGCGAACAGGCGATGCCCACCCATCTCCACTGACCTGTCGAACTCCGTATTACAGGTTCGCTTGCATGAAATCCGCAACGTCCTTCTCTATTTGTCGATGCATGGCCGGCCGATCAACACCGGGCCCATCTTGGCAGACGAGTGGCTCATTGCCGGCGAGTTGTGACGGACAAGGATCGATGAACACAAAATGGTTCCCAGGCACTATGTTCAGTTTTGGTGGCAAAGGCAATCCGGAAGCAACCGCAAGCACGTTTCTAGTGGCACCAAGATATGCATCGCTTTGCGGTCGATACAGCATCGTGGGTAAGCGCACGGATGAAAAACTGGACGGGTCGAACATGATTGCCAGCGGGTCCATCAGCACAAGCGCTTTCAATCGATGCTCCACGGGTGGCCGCCACGTCAGCAACTCAGAAGGCACCGACTGCTCCCCGCTCACGGTGCCTGGGGTGCGTCCACCGGCTGCTGGATGAGGACACGAGCCCGGATCGTCGTGATTGGCGCAGAAGGCGCTGGCATAGGCGAAATTCGGTGTTGCGCCGGCTAATATCAACGCGGTATAGCCGCCAGCGGAATAACCAATCATGCCAATTCGATTGGCGTCCACGCTTCCGGAAAACCGGGAGCTTGAGAGTACGGCGTTGAGCGCGGCCTCTGCTTGTCTCGGGCGATCAATCAGGATTTGTGCTTGCGTTCTAGCCAGCGGAAAGCCTGACGCGTCACCCACATGAGTCGGCAAGATTACGATGAAACCCGCTCGCGCTAGTGAAGTGGCCAATTCTCGATGGCTAAGCGGACCGCCGCGGCGACCGTGCGAAATCAATACGACTGGAAAGCGCTGATCCGCAATCGGCGCGGCGTCACGGCTAGCTTCGATAGTGAAGGGTCCAGCCTGCCACGGCGTCTCTGGTGCATTGGTCGGATAGAAAACTACCGTATCGATGGTTGCGGTGTCATCCGGGACGGTAAGACGGCTCACCCCTGCATTGAAATGCGATGACTCGGCAAGAGCAGCGCCGGAGAAAAAAGCGCAGAGCACAACGGTCACCATCCAACGCATATTCGCTGCTCCGGTACAAATTCGTTGAGAGACATCGAAGAATATCAAAACGCGTTAACGGCAACAACAGGCTCAGAGAGACGTCGTTAAAGAACCGCCTAAGTTCAAATAATCTGGAGAAGCTACGGGAGACTTATTCATCCCTCGACAACGGATCTCGTTAGGGCCGCGTGCCACCCATCATAGGCAGGCGGTGACCGGGCCGGAGCGGTCATCGGCTTCGTTTTTACGATCTTTGGAGTGCTATCCGTATTGACTATTGCGCTTTGCATGGGGCTTTCCTAAATGGGCTGTCGTCTTATTAAATATGCGAAGCGACTGAGTGCGTTGAAGACAGCTTTGGCTGGCGTTGAGCGTCTGATCGAACCCGTCACAATGCTAGACCCGATTGCGCTAACTTCAACGAACGCAGCATACGGCAGAACGTGAGACTCTCCCTCAAGCAAAGCGATGGAAATAATCGGCGCGTCGCTCAAGAGCCAATCGAGAGACGTGGTGCGATACTGAATTCGCAGCGGACCGTCGAGCGCGATGACCACGTGTCGACGCTCTAAATAAAATCCGGTAACTTGACCGGGATAGTAGCGCTGCTGATCAGTGTCTTTCATTATTTTCGTCTCATTGTGGTCGCGGTATCGATGCATTGATCTGCGATAAATGCGTCTGCTCAGACTACATTTTTGCGACCTCCTGAAACAGACACAGTCTTGTGCCATCTGCTGCGATGCAGACCGATCCTCCACGCATCTGTTTCGGTCTAAACTGAAGCCTTCTGTATCTGGCGGATATCGGATGCCGCTGGCACCATCTCGGATATGCCCATTCCTGACAACGATCATTCAAATCTACCCATGCTCGGCGAGGCGCTCTACGAGCGTCTCGCCGAGCATTACCGCCGCGTTATAGCCGCTGGAACGCTCGTGCCCGGTGACCGCATGCCCTCCATGCGTGCGTTCATGAGCCAGCATCGTGTGAGCTTGTCGACGGCCGTCCAGACATTCCGCCGGCTGGAGAGTGCGGGATTATTATTCGCAAAGCCGCGCTCGGGGTATTTCGTCAAGCGACCGACCAAATCGAAGCTACCCAATGTTCGGGAGCCGGAGATCGAGGCGGTGCCGATGCCCGCGCGATTCGTCGGTCTTCACGAACGCATTTCGGGCGTCATCGAGCGAGCTCATCGGTTTCCTGACGCGCTCAATCTTGGAGGAGCGACGGCCGCCGCCGGGCTTTATCCGTCAGCGCACCTGAAGTCGCTCGCGATCAAGACACTTCGACACCGGCCCACGCTTTTGACCGAGGCTGGCCCAATGGAGGGCGCTGTAGAATTCCGTCAGGCTGTCGCCAAGCGCTTGCTGTCTTGCGGCGTGAGTACGTCGCAAGACGAGGTTATCGTGACAAACGGCGGCGTCGAAGCAGTGAATCTCGCGTTGCGTGCCGTAGCTCAGCCCGGGGACACTATCGCGATCGAATCGCCTGCATTTTTTGGTTTGCTTCAAATCCTCGAAAGTCTGGGACTTCGTGCGCTGGAAATCCCGACAAGCCCGACCACCGGCTTGTCGATTGAAGCACTCGAGATCGCCCTTACCGCTTATAAGAACGTCAAGGCGGTAGTGGTCGTTGCAAATTTGCAAAACCCGTTGGGGTGCAGCATGCCGGATGAACGCAAGGCCATGTTGGTTTCGCTTTGCGCACACCACGGCGTGGCTGTGATCGAGGACGACCCTTACCGTGAATTGATAGCCAGCGCCGCTTCGACGAAACCGGTCAAGGCGTGGGATCGCGCAGGCGGCGTCATCTATTGCTCGTCACTCAACAAGGTTCTCGCGCCGGGCATGCGCTTGGGATGGGTGTCTTCAGGCCGATGGCACGAACGAGTCAAGATGTTGAAGTTCGCGCAGAGCAGGCACAATGAGACGCTGCCGCAACTCGTCGCCGCGCAGTTCATCAACTCCGGTGCATTCGATCGGCATCTTCACCAATTACGCGAAAAGCTAGGTGCGCAGCGCGAAGCGATGTCCAACGCGATCGCGCATTACTTTCCTCACGAAACGCGGATGAGCCAACCTTCTGGTGGGCTACTGCTGTGGGTTGCCTTGCCAAACGATGCACACTCGGAAGCGCTTTTCGATGCTGCGCTTCGAGAGGGCATTCGCGTCGCACCAGGAACCATTTTTTCCAATTCAAGCGGTTTCGATTCTTTTGTGCGGTTGAGTTGTCCACGTCCCTTCGATGAGGTAATGGAGACTGCGGTTCGTCGATTGGGACAGCTTGTCGAAGCATCGTCCTGAAGGACCGTTTGGAGGGGGCTCGACCGCCTGAATAGAACGCTGTCGCCGGACATGTCAGGCCGCGGGCGGCCAGTCGCCAGTATCCGGATGCAGACGTCCGAGCGTTGCCTAGAGACGTCGCATCGTCGACCTTTAGCCTTGCCACCAACAGGTCACATTCATGCATGTGTATGCGATGCCATGCGAAATCCGCATAGATATCCTACAAAACCGCATCTTCTCTTTTTTTGGGTTCTATAGGATGGTGCTCGCTCTCCCCATTTGCCGAATCGGTAAGCGAACAGAAATTTTTTCTTGTTCGACACCGTTTTCACGTTGAAACTCAGCGCCGCGCCGCTTTCCATAGGATCTTTTTTGATGAATATTCGCCGCTCCCTGCTCGCCGTCGTGATGCTATGCGCCTCACTCTCGGCGCATTCCGTCTATGCGGAAGATCTTGGGCAAACGCTCAATAAAATTGATAAATCCAACCTGGTGGTTATAGGTCATCGCGAATCGTCAATTCCCTTTTCCTACTACGATAGCAATCAACATGTGATTGGCTTTTCGCAGGATCTTTGTCAAAAAGTCATAGACGCGATCAAGCTGAAGTTAAATAAACCGGACCTCGCGGTGCGCATGATCCCTGTGAACTCACAGAATCGGATTCCGCTTATTCAGAACGGTACGATAGACCTGGAATGCGGGGTCACTACCAACACGAACGCGCGTCATTCACAAGTGGCATTTTCGGATACATTTTTCCTCGCCCTTACCCGTTTGCTTGTCAACAAAGATTCTGGTGTGAAGGATTTTGGCGATCTCGCTAATCAAAATGTCGTGACTAACGCGGGTACAACGGCCGAAGCCATTCTGCGCCGCCTGAATGTTGACCAGAAGCTCAATATGAGCATTATTTCTACCAAAGACTATGCCGAGTCGTTTCTGACACTCAGAACCGGACGGGCCAAGGCTTTTATGTTGGATGACGTATTGCTGTCAGGCGCGCGTACGCTGGCGCCCAATCCGTCGGATTGGATTGTGACCGGTACGGCTCAGTCGAAAGAGCCCTATGCTTTCATGATGCGCAAGGACGATCCTCAGTTCAAAACGCTGGTGGACGACACCTTGAAGAAGACCATGAAGTCCGGTGATATCAACACCTTATTTGCGAAGTGGTTCCAGTCGCCCGTGCCGCCCAAGGGCATCAACTTTGACTTCGCGATGAGCCCGGAGTTACGCGCTCTTTATAACAACCCGAGTGACGAGGCGGCGTATTAGGCAGCGTATTAGGCAGCGTAGAAAATCCGCGCAGCGTGCATAAGTCACGGCACGCTGCATCGACATGATGTTCATTTCATCTTCACCCAGGTCATCGGCAACAGATTGCAGTGGTGATTTACATCGATCGAGGTCAACAAATGGCACACGCTTTAGATACAACCAGGATAACTGAACGGGCTCACGTTGCAGACGGCGAACTCGACACAGTAGAAATTCGGCAGGCTCGCATAGACCTGGCCGCATGCTTTCGCATGGCGGCTCGCCTCGGTATGCAAGAGGGCATCTGCAACCACTTATCGGCCGTCGTACCCGGGCGTAACGATCTGTTTATGGTCAATCCTTTCGGGTACGCATTTGAAGAAATGACCGCTTCAAGTTTGCTGATCTGTGACTTTCACGGCAATGTATTGGCCGGGGAAGGGGTTCCGGAGATTACCGCTTTCTATATCCACGCCCGCGTCCATATTAAACAATCGCGTATCAAGGTCGCTTTTCATACGCATATGCCGAATGCGACGGCGCTGGCCATGGTCAAAGGGCCGCCACTTCTGTGGGCCGGGCAGACGGCTCTGAAATTCTATGGTCGTACCGCTGTCGACGAATTGTTCAATGGGCTTGCACTCGACGAGACGGAAGGCGACAGGATTTCCGATGCGATCGGCACCGCTGACGTGGTGTTTATGAAAAATCACGGCGTGATGATTGTGGGCGGCAGCATCGCAGAAGTATGGGACGACATGTATTACCTGGAACGAGCCTGCGAGGTTCAGCGCTTGGCATTGTCTACCGGCCGCGAGCTGCAACCGATAGATCCGGTGATGGCGGAAAAGACGTATCAGTCGATGAGAGCCGGTGGACGCGAGAGCGCACGTCAGCATCTGCTAAGCATCAAACGCATCCTCGACAAGAGCGCCCCTGACTACGCAAGCTGACAGGCGCTGTGCTGGCACCCGGTCGTAACATACGGATCACCCGTTTCGAACGACCCGCTCTATGAGCACCTAGACCATCTGCGTATCCCTCCTACTCTGCGAGGGCGCAATGTGCTCGCTTGGCACGGCACGAACGACAAGCCGCTGAGCTAATCTTTCATCTGAACCGACGGTGAGACGGAAGGGCGCCGAGTCCTTCCGTTTCTTTTTGGAGTGTATGCATGGCTTATCACTGGAACTGGGGCGCTTTTCTGAGCCCGGTATCCACCGGCGAGCCGACCACGTATCTGGGCTGGATAGCTTCCGGTTTCATGGTCACGATCGGACTATCGCTGGCGGCCTGGGTTATTGCGCTGGCGGTTGGAACGCTAATGGGGGTATTGCGCACCGTACCCAACAAGTATTTGTCTGGTTTTGCGACCGGTTATGTCGCGCTGTTTCGAAACATTCCCCTGATCGTGCAGTTCTTCATCTGGGTGTGGGTCGTGCCTGAACTCTTGCCGTCCCGTGCCGGCAATGCGCTCAAGCATATGTCGCCGCCGGTATTCGCGTTTTTGGCCGCAGTGATCTGCCTGGGCCTATTCACCTCCGCGCGCGTGTGCGAGCAGGTGCGTTCCGGGCTGCAGTCGCTGCCGCGTGGTCAACGCGCTGCGGGTCTGGCGCTGGGCCTGACCTTGCCGCAAACCTATCGTCACGTGTTGCTGCCGACCGCCATGCGCGTGGTGGTGCCGCCGCTGACCTCAGAATGCCTGAATATCTTTAAGAACTCTGCAGTGGCTTCCACCATCGGCTTGTTCGAGTTGTCGGCGCAGGCGCGCCAGCTGGTCGACTACACGGCGCAGGCTTATGAATCGTTTATCGCGGTCACGGCGGCGTATTTCCTGATCAATATGGTGATCATGTGCTTCATGCGCTGGGTCGAGCAGAAGACGCAGTTGCCTGGCTATATCGGGGGCAAATGATGCATCCGTTCAATTGGTCCGGGATACCCTCGGCGTTGCCCACGCTGCTCGGCGGTTTGCGCATCACGGTTGAGATCACCGTGCTGGCGATCATCGTCGGGATTATCTGGGGCACTGCACTGGCGCTATTCAGATTGTCGAACGTAAAGCCGCTGTCGGTATTCGCCAATGTGTACGTGACGGTGTTCCGTTCGATTCCGCTGGTGATGGTGTTGCTGTGGTTCTTCCTGATCGTGCCGCAGTTTCTGCAGTCGGTTTTGGGCCTATCGCCGGATATCGATATCCGGCTGGCGTCAGCGCTGGTGGCCTTCTCGATGTTCGAGGCGGCCTACTACTCCGAGATCATCCGGGCAGGTATCCAAAGCGTGTCGCGCGGCCAGGTCAAGGCGGCACTGGCGCTGGGCATGACCTACGGCCAGAGCATGAAGCTGGTGATCTTGCCGCAGGCGTTTCGCGCGATGGTGCCGTTACTGCTCACCCAAGGTATTGTGCTGTTCCAGGATACCTCGCTCGTATACGTAATCGGCCTGACCGATTTCTTCAGTACGTCGGCCAATGTCGGCGATCGGGATGGTACGACGGTTGAAATGGTGCTGTTTGCCGGTGCATTTTATTTTGTGGTCTGTGCACTGGCATCGGTACTGGTCAAACGCCTTCAACATAGGTTTGCGCGATGATTTCTCTGAAAGACGTTTCCAAGTGGTATGGCTCGTTCCAGGTGCTCACGGATTGCACCGCCGAAGTCAAGAAAGGTGAGGTTGTGGTGGTGTGCGGGCCCTCGGGTTCGGGCAAATCCACCCTGATCAAGACTGTTAACGGCCTTGAGCCGATCCAGGGAGGCGAGATCGTAGTCGATGGCGTTTCGGTGGGCGGCGCCAAAACCAATCTGCCCAGGCTGCGTGCCCGGGTCGGGATGGTGTTCCAGCATTTCGAACTGTTCCCGCATCTGTCGATCACGCAGAACCTGACGCTGGCCCAGGAGAAAGTGCTGGGCCGCTCGCGTGACGAAGCGCGGGCGAAAGGCCTGGCCCTGCTCGAACGGGTAGGCCTGAAGGCGCATGCGCACAAGTTTCCGGGGCAACTCTCGGGCGGTCAGCAGCAACGTGTGGCGATCGCCCGCGCGCTGTCGATGGACCCGATTGCGATGCTGTTCGATGAGCCGACTTCGGCGCTCGATCCGGAAATGATCAATGAAGTGCTGGATGTGATGGTGGAGCTGGCCCAGGAGGGCATGACGATGATGTGCGTGACGCACGAAATGGGATTCGCCAAGAAGGTTGCGCACCGCGTGGTCTTCATGGACCAGGGTTTGATCGTGGAGAATGTGGCGAAGGATGAGTTCTTTGCTAATCCGAAATCGGATCGCGCCAAGGATTTCCTGGCTAAAATTCTACACTGAAGAATAGACGTCGCAGCGCTCGAAGCGCGCGAAGTCCTCGACGACAGGTCGCCGATACTCGGCGACACTGGCGATGACCACTAGGCCTGCAGAACCTTGAGCAGCTCCTTGGCAGTCGGGCCAGACGACGCCGGGTTCTGGCCGGTGATCAACTGCCCGTCGACAATGGTAAGCACGCCCCAATTGGCCACCTTTTCAAAGTGGCCGCCCAGACGCTTGAGCTCATCCTCGACGAGGAAGGGCATGACCTTGGTCAGGCCAACCGCTTCTTCCTCATCATTGGTAAAGCTGGTGACGCGCTTGCCCTTCACGAGAGGTTGTCCCTTGTAGGTAGCCTTTAGCAGAACACACGGGCCATGACACACGGCGGCGACCGGCTTGCCGGCGTTGTAGAAATCCTCGATCAAGGCGATCGAGTTCTTGTCATGGGTCAGATCCCACATCGGGCCATGGCCGCCGGCATAGAAGATCGTATCGTAGTCGGCCGCCTTGACGTCGGCGAGCCTGACGCTATTGGCCAACACCTTCTGGGTTGCGGAGTCTTTCTTGAAGCGTTGCATCGAGTCGGTCTGATTGTCCGGGTCGTCGCTTCTGGGATCGATCGGTGGATGGCCACCCTTGGGCGAGGTCACGGTAACCTCTGCACCGGCGTCCTTGAACGCATAGTAGGGGGCGGTGAACTCTTCAAGCCAGAAGCCGGTCGGCTTGCCGGTATCTCCAAGCACGTTGTGCGAAGTCAAAACCAACAGGATTTTCATTGCAGCCTCCGTTCATTGAGGCAAACGCCTAGACGCGGCATCGCCGTGGGGAGTTCTCGAAGTGGACGTCGTTGCTCCGATCCGGTGCTTGTGATCCTCGCCTTGCCGGAGAATCGGCTCGTGCAGACTTGGAAGGCGGTGGGCCCCGGGCACGATAAAGAGGACGCTGTCATAGAGCCCTCCTATCGCCGACACATTCGCTGAACGCTCGTATTTTCCTCCGGCTGCCGGGCCGCGCCATCATACGAAGGTATTGCCCTCGACCCTGCCATGTTGCGGGTGGGGCTTCGCCGACTTTCGAAGCAGCGAGACCGGCTTGCACAGGTCAAAGCGTGCGGCTCCTGCTTTCGACAAGGCTTTAACGCGGTGCGACCCCGAAGAGCGAAACAGTGGCGACGCCTTGGTGCAGTGCCGATAGCGATGTCGTTTCCGTGCTGGCATCAATGCAAAAGAGTGTTTCTTCACGTGTTGTGTTTGTACGTCGTCTTTTCACCTATTGTGTTCTCAGATGCCCGAAGCGGGTGAAAGGGAAACCGATAGTCAACGCCTCTAAGGAGCCAGACATGGGCAACATTCCGATGCGTAGCAAGGACGCGGTCGAGACCGTGGGGGACGGCACGTTAGACATGAAGCTTGAGATCGTCGTCATCCCTGTCTCCGACGTCGATCGCGCCAAGCACTTCTATGGCGAGTTGGGTTGGCGGCTTGATATCGACTTCAAGGCCGAGGACGACTACCGCGTGATCCAGTTCACGCCGCCCGGCTCCGCATGCTCAGTCATCTTCGGCAAGAACATCACGGCGGCCGCGCCCGGCTCAGCCCAGGGGCTTTACCTCGTCGTCTCCGACATCGAGGCTGTCCGCCGCGAACTGCTCCGTCGTGGCATCGCGATCAGCGAGCCATTCCACGACACGGGCGGCGTGTTCCACCATGCTGACGCGCAATGTGTGGTCAGCGGCTTACATCCGCAACGACAAAGTTATGCTTCGTACGCTTCGTTCACCGATCCGGACGGCAACGGTTGGCTGTTGCAGGAGGTTACCGCGCGATTGTCCGCAGACATCGAAGTGGGAGACCCCAGGTTCACCAGCCAGGTCTTGAAGGCGATTCATGCATCCGGGTAACCGCTGCTTCAGGTCAGTCGGCGACAGCCCGGAGCGTAATCGCGAGAGTCGGTAGCTTTTTTTGGTTGAAGATCACGGTGGTGGCATATCCGGAGGATCAATCGCCCTCAAGAAATCGACAAACACGCGCAACGGTGCCGGCAAGTGGCGACGCCCCGGATAGTAAAGAAATGGCCCCGGAAAGGGCTGCCACCACGGCTCCAGTATAGGCTCCAACGCTCCACTATCGAGATACGGGCGCAGCATGCCTTCGAAGAGGTGAATGATGCCCACCCCTGCTACGGCAGTACTGATTGCAAGGTCGACCGCCGCGCCGGGCCTGACCAGAAGCGGTCCTGGGGGATCCAGTCGCACTACCTCGCCGTCCCGCTCAAAATTCCAGGTTGGCGTTGCGCCTCCGGCAAATTGGCCGCGCAGGCATGCATGGGAGAGCAGTTCGCGCGGATGCGCGGGTCTGCCGTGCATGTCGAGATAGCTTGTCGCCGCAGCCGTAGCGAAACGCTGTACACGTGGCCCGATCGGGATTGCGATCATGTCCTGCTCAAGCCGCTCGTCATAGCGAATGCCGGCGTCGCAGCCGATCGAAAGCACATCGACGAACCCATCCTCCACCACAACCTCCACGCGGATGTCGGGGTAGGCCTTCAGGAACGCCGCGATGATGGTGGGCAATACGACCCGTGCAGCGCTGGATGGCACGTTGAGCTTGAGCGTGCCAGATGGCTTATCCCTAAACCCGTTCAATACATCCAGCGCCGCTTCCATCTCGCTGAACAAGGGCGTCAGCTTTTCGATGAGCCGCAGCCCCGCTTCGGTCGGGGCCACGCTGCGGGTGGTTCGATTGAGCAGCCGCAAACCGAGCTTCGACTCGATGCGGCGCACGGCGATACTCAGGCTTGAGGCGGACACACCACTGATTCGCGCTGCGTCGCGAAAGCCTCCGGCGCGGGCGACAGAAACGAACGCGGCGAGATCGTTGAATTCCATAGTCACTGTTCATATTTTTAAACAACCCGTACAATTTAGATCGGATTATCAAACAACGCAATCGTCTCCATACTGGTGCTCAACATTCATCGAGGAGAGCGCCATGTCCGAGTCAACACCCGCAAGCCCATTTCTGCTGGCCGGTCGCCCCGTGCATCGCGTGGGTTACGGCGCCATGCAACTTGCCGGGCCTGGCGTATTCGGGCCACCGAAGGACCGCGACGCAGCCATCGCCGTATTGCGTGAAGCCGTGGCGTCGGGCGTCAATCACATCGATACGAGCGACTTCTACGGGCCGCACATCACCAACCAGCTCATTCGTGAAGCGCTCCATCCTTATCCGGATGACCTGGTGATCGTTACCAAGGTTGGCGCGGTCCGTGGTGAAGGCGGCTCGTGGCTACCGGCGCTCGAGCCGGAAGAGATCAAGCGCGGGGTCTACGACAACCTTCGCAACCTCGGCGTAGACGCGCTCGACGTCGTCAACGTGCGTATCATGGGCAACGTCCACAGCCCCGCTGAAGGATCGATCGAAAAGCAGGTCGCGGCACTTGCCGAACTGCAGCGCCAGGGTCTCGTTCGTCACATCGGTCTGAGCAACGTGACCTCAGCCCAGGTCACCGAGGCCCAGAGCATCGCGGAGATTGTCTGCGTCCAGAATCACTACAACCTGGTCCAGCGGGAAGACGATGCACTGGTCGATGAGCTCGCGGCCAAGGGCATCGCCTACGTGCCGTTCTTCCCGCTTGGCGGGTTCACGCCGATTCAATCGTCGGCGCTGTCCGGAGTCGCCGAAACGATAGGCGCGACGCCGATGCAGGTGGCGCTCGCCTGGCTCCTGCGTCGCGCGCCCAACATTCTGCTGATCCCGGGCACTTCGTCGCTCGCGCACCTGCGTGAAAACATGCTGGCGTGGCAATTGCGCCTACCGGACGCGATGCGCGTCGACCTGGATGCGATTGGCACAGTGAGTGGGTAACAGTGATAAGCGTGGTGCGCTTAAGCAACTTACGGTATTGTGGCGCGGCTTCTGGAAAATGCAGAACTGCCACACGGCCTTGAAAAGGCCGCAGTGTGTACGCCACTTACCGCGCAACCATTTTTTGTTTGGCCCATGACGATCACTATCAACGAAGACCTCCGTGCTTATATCGATCCACTGACAGAAGACGAATACGCGGCGCTGGAACGCAGCTTGCTCTCCGAAGGGTGCCGCGATGCACTCGTGTTGTGGGGCGATCTTCTGGTAGACGGACACAACCGCTACGGCATCTGCCAGAAGCACGCAATCCCTTTCAATACGGTACAAAACCAGACGTTCCAGTCCATCGACGATGTGCACCTGTGGATGATCGATAATCACCTCGGGCGGCGCAGCGTATCGGATTTCCAACGCGGCGTACTCGCGCTGCGGAAGAAAGAAATCGTATCCGCGCGTCTCGCGCAAACGCAGGCCCAGCAATCTTCCGCACAGCCAGCCGAGCCAGATGGCGCCGCGCAAGCCGGGACCGATCCGGTGTGGACTCGCGAGGCGGTTGCACGGGCGGCGCGGGTGAGCAGTGCGACGCTTGGCCAGATCGAGAAAATCCAAAAGACGGCTGCGCCCGAACTGGTCAGTGCAGTCAAGGCGGGCGTGATTTCTATCAATGCCGCGGCTGCCGTAGCCTCCTTGCCGGGCGAGAAGCAGGTAGCGGCTGTTGCCGGAGGCAAGAAGGAATTGCGCGAGGCGGCGAGACAGGTGCGCGAGGCCCGACTGCCGCCCAAGCCGGAACCCGCACCGCCGCCCAGCGATGCCACACCCGATCAACTTGCAATTCATCGCCTGACGCTATTGGTTACAGAGCTCACGGAAGAACGCGATCAGCTGAAAAAGAAGGTGCAGCACTTGACAATCGCACTTTCGGAGGCCCGCGGTGGGCAGTAGTGTGATGCCTGCGACGGTTCAATCGGGCGGGATCAAGGCGGCAACGGAATTGCGGATGAGAAGGTGTTCGACGGGTCGTATTTGAATTTTATCTCGCGCAGGCGGCGAGCATTGCGACCGTATGCCGCTTCGATCTGTTCATGTGAATTCGCTGCCAACAAGTTCGCGTATCCGCCCGCAAGCGCAAATTGCGCGAGCTGGGAACACAGATCCTTGCCCCACGTACGATGCCGTTCCGAGTTAGCCTCGTCGCTTTGCTCCCACGTTGAATAAATCAAAGCCGTGAAATGCTCATTTCGCGTGCCGAAGGCAGTGGAGTCGGGAGTGATGCGCGAACCAGCGCCATGGAAGTGATGGAGCACCACGCTTGAAAATCGCGACTCGCGAGACTCGAAGGCTGCGGTCAATGTCGCAATCGCATCGTCGCTGAGCGTGTCTAACCACCTCGTCTGTACCAGATTGTAACGGCCGTCCACGACTTGTGCGCTATCGTAGCCGGACAGCATTTCTGCGATCGTCATCGGCCCAATCCTTGTCATAAAAGACTTGCCCAGACTCTGGAGCCGAGCGACGAACGGCGGCATCTGCTCGGGATCTCCTGTCCAAGTGGGAGCCAGCGCGACGATCGGGTCCCCGCTCGGTGCGACCGATAGTACTGCGGCCACAGAAAGCTCATCGGGAGCGGATCTCATCATGTCGGCGTAACCACGCAACACGTTCCTGGCGTCCGCCCAGGGAAACATGATCAAACCTGATGTGATGGTTGGGATGGCATGTGCGCGAATGCGCATGGAGGTCACGACGCCGAAGTTTCCGCCACCGCCGCGCAACGCCCAGAAAAGGTCGGCATTGTTGGTTTTGTTAGCCATGACCAGCCGACCGTCTTCCAATACGACCTCGGCCTCCAGCAGGCTATCTGCAACCAGACCCAAGCGCGTTGTCAAAGGTCCGTATCCGCCGCCAAGCAGCAGGCCCGCCATGCCAACGGCACCGGAGTAACCTGTGACGACCGTGAGTCCAGCCGCTTGCGCCGCAGCGACGACGTCGGATGAAACCGCGCCGCCCCCAAACGTGATTTCCTTCCAGTTCCTGTCCGCTGAAACCGCACGCATCCCGGAAAGGTCGAGAACGACGGCACCATCCGCGATACCGCGGCCGCACCAATCGTGACCACGTCCCTTGACCGAGACAGGAAACCGATGCGCCTTGGCGGCCTTCAACGTCAGTTGTACATCGCTCGTGGAGCAGCAGCGTACAACCAAGGCGGGCTCATGCTTGACAGCGCCGTTCCAAATTCGGCATGCATCTGTATAGCCGTCCGAGCCTTTCGCGAATACCTGGCATCCTGCTGCCGAAATATGCTCCCGGAGCGCGGACGACTCCAAAGTATCTATTTGACTGGGCGCGTCGTTCATCCTCATCCTTAAAGTGATTGTTCATCTCATGGCGGCTGCCTGCTGCACATCCGGGAATGCGGACCGCGCACCAGTTGCCAGCATGGCAAACACTCAAGAACGCCGAATATTCCACCGGACTTGTTGGCAATTGCTGAAATGGATTTGCATCGCGTGTCATCCCAAAGACGAGCTTGCGCCGCGGCAGCGTCCAATTGTCGCGGAACGCCTTCGCGCGTTCCGGATCGCATTGCGCTTCGGCCGAGCGTGAAGAACCGAAGCGGACAGGTGATGGAACTGCCGGCCTGACACCGTGGGATGCCCTTGCGTATGCAGGGGCATCGCTCGATAAATGGGTGATCCTCGATCAAGCCAACCCGGCAACGTCAACCCCGTTGGCTCTTCACTAAAGCGTGAGACCGAGCGAGCACTACGACCCCGGTTGGATCGCTACCGGCGTGGTGGGTGCATCAGCCATTGACGGCGCTCGTCTGCGCGGTGGAATACGCGGGAGCCTGCTGCCATCCGCACTACGCGAGCCGGCATAGACGTCCTGCATCGGCCGCCTCCAGATGCGGGCCACGTACGACTATCATCTATTTTGCGGGATGAAGCCTGGGCTGCCGGTCTTGACGACTTCGTTGAACCTGTGCCTGGTCTGAATCCTATTGATCTCGTCAAACGCGTCTGCTGGAAGCGCGGCAACGTCGAAATTTTCTCGCGCGCGGGCCGCATTCTTTGGGGTGGTCAGCAAGGCACCGCCGCGCTGGATCGCCCAGGCGAGCAGCACCTGGGCTGGCGTCTTTCCAATTCGCGCGGCAATCTCGGAGATGACTGGATCCTGAAGTGGCCCCGACTTAATTCCGTGACCCAATGGCGCAAAGGCCAAAAACACCACCCCTCTCTCTTCGCAGAATTCCAGAAGTTCCGTTTCGGGAAGATACGGATGTGCTTCGACTTGCACCGCGGCGGGCTTGATTCGTGCCGATTCGTAGAGGGGCCGCAATTCGTTCAAGGTGATGTCAGATAGTCCGATGGAGCGGCATTTTCCCTGGTCGACGAGATTTTCCATCGCCCTCCATGTGTCTAGCAAAGTCACGTCTTTATCGTAGATGACATCACCGTTCTCATCGCGCGGGTCCTGCTCATCGCCTGGCTGAAACGCAAACGGAGTGTGAATGAGATAGAGATCCAGATAGTCGAGCCCAAGCCGGGCAAGACTCGACTCGAAAGCCGGCTCGACACGCTCGGGCCGATGATTGGAGTTCCACAATTTGGTGGTCACGAAGATCTCTTCGCGCGCGATCCCTCCGGCAGCAAGCCCTGCCCGCAGAGCCTCGCCCACCTCGCGCTCGTTCCGATATCGCTCGGCACAATCGAAGTGTCGATATCCGACTTCCAGCGCGTCTCGGGTAGCACTGGTAGTCGTAGCTGCGTCGGGAATCAGCGTGCCAAATCCGAGCGCGGGCATGCGGCCGCTTCCGTGATTAAGCGCTAACCTTTTGCTCTGAAAATCGGAAGGGTCACTCATGACAATACCTCCGCAGGGTCAAACCAAGCGCCCAATAGGTCCGCTTCTCGATCCAGTCTAGCAGACGAATTCCCGGGCGGCAGGGGAAGATTTCGGGCGGGGGGCGCGCGCGGGCAGTTGGTAGGTCGCCATTTGAATTGTCGTTCGCTACCCCTTGAGCGTAATGCCTCGATCCAGGGCCAAGCTGATGGCACCCGCTTCTGCGCCACGAAAATCGAAATTGCGCACGCATTCGCGAATGCTCACGAGTGCCTGTTCAGGCAGGACGATCGATAGTTTCGTCAGAATGGGTTTAACCGGGGCTGGATTGTCGCTGTCGAGCGCTTTCAGCAAGTCGACAAATAGTGTTTTGAGATCAGCCAGAGATTCGGGCGATCTATCGGTCGCCAATGTCGGCGAGGATGGCGGGACTTCTGCCGGAGCGTCCGGCGCGAACCGTGCAATCGCGGCACCGACCTGGGCCAGCGCTTCTCGCAGGCGGGCCAATACCAGTGTGGCGTCGTATTCCGTGGATAAAATTCGTTCGGCCTCGAGCGCCAGCCGCTGCGTGTCGGGTAAGGCGAGGTTGGCGGCCACGCCCGCGAGCTTGTGCGCCAAGGCTGCTGCGGCCGTCCTGTCATTGATCGCCAAACTGGCGTTGATGGTGTCCACCGCACTACTGTAAAGCTCGACAAAGCGGCGCAAGTAGTCTTGATAGGTCCGAATATCCGACCAGATTTTTAGACCGCGGGCTACATCGATCACGGAGAAATCGGAAGGTGGCTCGGCGACGACGTGATCGCCTTGCGTGATACCCACCAGCGGCTGTGTCTCCTGATTGGAATCGGTAGGTTTACGGGTGAGCCGTTGTATCAACGCAATCGTCGATGGCACGTCGAATGGTTTACTGATGAAATGCGACATGCCAGCTTTGTGGGCGGAGTCCTGTTGTGCTTTGAAGGCCCCCGCCGTTAGGGCAACGATGGGCAGGTTGTCGAATTGCGGCATGAGCCGCAGGTGACGCGCCGCTTCGATGCCGTCCATGACTGGCATTTGCACGTCCATTAGAACCAGGTCGACGCCGTGCGGATGCTCCATCAACCAATCTACGGCAGCTCGGCCGTCGACCGCCAGCGACACGATCGCACCTTGTTCGCACAATATCCGTTGAGCCACTTCGCGATTGATTTCGCTGTCGT